>Ga0114923_10000434_pt1 | contig 33971 bp, 53 predicted proteins | sample SumtaG_FD_89578 | JGI IMG/M metagenome (GOLD analysis project Ga0114923, IMG submission 89578) | Deep subsurface microbial communities from Indian Ocean to uncover new lineages of life (NeLLi) - Sumatra_00157 metaG | ecosystem: Environmental > Aquatic > Marine > Oceanic > Sediment | place: near... | reverse complement strand
CACGTGCGTCTTTTTTGGCAAGAATAAGAACAATGGCTGGGAATAAAAACTCAGGGCGACGCAAATCTGTGCAGCAGCACAAGTTAGATGGTACGTTTAGGCACGATCGCCATGGGAGTTCCGAAGACGGGCTGTTGAAGATCCCGCCGAAGCCAGCAACCAACATAAACGCCAGCGAAGCAAGTCAGCGTCGGTGGATTCAAAACGCGGCGGACGAACATGCTGTCAAAAACGGCTGCCGATTCAATGAGCCGCTGGCAGAACACATCTGTAATTTCTTCGCTGACTGGCTGCGGTTTTCCAAGGGTGAATGGCGGGGTAAGCCGTTTGTTCTGAATGACTTTCAGCGGTTCAAGTGGACATATCCGCTCTTTGGTTGGGTCCGTAAGGATGGAACTCGCCGCTTTCGTCGCAGCTATATCGAGGTTCCGAAGAAAAACTACAAGTCTACGTGGGCGTCCGGAGTCGGATTGTACATGCTTGTCGGTGATCTTGAGGGCGGTTCGGAAGTTTATTCGACCGGTGCTGACAGGGACCAGGCCAGAATCGTACACAACGAAGCGATCAATATGGTCGAGGCTTCGGATGAATTCAATGCAGCTTTAGGTATCAATCGCACAAATGGAAATATCAGTTATCGGGCGACCCAGTCCTACTACCGAGCTTTGTCTGCTGCTCCGCGTGGCAAGCATGGATTGAACATTCATTGTGCAATCCTCGACGAATTGCATGAATGGTTCGGTATGGATTTGTGGGACTCGCTTCGGTACGGTTATCGGGCACGTCGCCAGCCGCTTGAACTTGTCATCACCAATGCAGGCAACGACATCGAGTCCGTCTGCTACCGGCAGCGGGAAAAGGCTCAGGCACTGCTCGATGGCAAGTTTTTCGATGATTCATTCTTCGCAATGATCCTCTCGGTTGACGAGGATGAAGCGAACGCCGAGGTCAACTCAGTGATGAAAGGATCGATAGAACTCCCGGTTGCGAAAAAATGCAATCCGGGTCTGGGTGACATCATCAAGGAAGAGGATTTCATCAACGATATCCGCGATATCATCCAGACCCCCAGCGACAAGCCGAACTTTATGCGGCTGAGTTACGGCGTCTGGGCGACGGCAGTCAATCCCTGGCTGACTAAAGAGCATTGGAATGCGTGCGGAGAATCCTTCACGGAAGCTGAGCTTTACGGTCGGAAATGTTTCGGCGGGCTGGATATGTCGAAGACTCAGGACATGACATCTCTGGTGTTATGCTTCCCGGATGGGGACGATTTATTCCAATGCCTTGCTTGGTTCTGGCTTCCGAGGGAAACTGTAGACAATCACAAAAATCAGAACCATCATCTCTATCGTCAGTGGGAAGAGGAAGGCTGGTTGACAGTCACTCCGGGCAGTACCGTTGACCTTGGTCATTTGCTACGAGATATCTGCGAAATCTTCTCTAATTTTGAGGTCCAGGGGTTCAATTACGACCGAGTTTATGCGGACGGACTTACTCAGCAAATCCACGAAGGGTTATCGGCTGACGGCCATATCCTCGTAAAGGGAACCGGCGTACCGAGAATAGAGTTTCCGCAAACACTCATGACATTTGCAGCGCCTACGGTAGAATTGGAAAGGCTGGTCATAAGTGGAAAGATTCATCACAACCGAAATCCGATACTCGATTGGCAGGCCGGTCACGTGACGGTTTACACGGACATGAACAATAATAAGCGACCAGTGAAACCGAAGCACGAGGATCATAGAAAAATCGACGGGATAGTCGCTTTAATCATGGCTCTGGCTGGATTGATGGGAGAGGATGGTACGTCGGTTTACGAGACGCGGGGGATCTTGACGCTGTGAGAGATAAAATAGAAGTTCTCGACTTTGAGATATTAGAAGATGGTAAACTTGTCCTACTCGACGGCAACGGACAACCACTCAAGATGCAAAATGGAAAATGGCCGGAAGCAGTTAAGCTTGAATTTACCCGTTCAGATATAGGAACCGCTTGCAACAGTGCGGGAGTCCTGTTTAAGCCAAACATCACCGCAGAACATTGGCAATCTGTAAAGCGATGCTAATCCTGAAAAAATAGATGCGAAACACACTGCTGAACATCGTAGGACTCGGCGGCTTCGCCCTGTTGGGAGTTGGTGCGTGGTGGTATTCGCCGTCATTATCGTTGGTCATTTCCGGCGGATTGATGCTAGGTTGTGCCGTCTACGGGATACTGAGGCGAAAATAATATGGAAACGACAAACAATCACACTGAGACGGATGGGATTCCAGAGTTGTATTATGCTGGCGAGGTTGTCGAGTTTGGTGTGTATATGAGTGACGCACAGGAGAATGAATTCCGAAGCACATTTCCCGGAGAATGTTGTGCAAAATGCCGGTTTTGGGAATGTTATGAAAACCCCTTATGGAATAAGGAAATTTCTATAATACTTGACAAACCAATTCCCGATTACAATGGGTCTTGCAGGCGACATTCTCCAAGAATAATAGAGAATAACGATGTAGGCGAAGACAATACTGCGTTCTGGCCGGAGACACGTTACCGCGATTGGTGTGGAGATTTTGAATGTTAACAACCCTCCTCGGAACAAGAGCCGCAGTGCCACGGGGGCCGACTGACGATTTCTGGTACAGTCCGATTGGCGTGCAGACTTCGGCCGGTTTGAAGGTCACTCCACAGACTGCGGCGAGCCTGAATGCACTAATGGCATGCGTTCGCGTGATTGCCGAGACGCTGGCGAGCTTCCCGTTAATCATTTACCGCAACCGAGCTGACGGCGGGAAAGACCGAGCTGAGAATCACCCGATGTACCGCACGCTGAAGTTTCAGCCGAATCCTTGGCAGACGCGGTTCGAGTTTGTCGAAATGCTTGAAGGGCACATATTGCTGAGGGGTAACGCTTTTTGTGAGATCGTGCCGACCGGCGGCGGTGGAGCGGATTTGATGCCGCTTAATCCTGACAGGATGCTAGTCGAGCAATTGGCAAACGGAAGACTACGGTACACGCACAAGGATGAAATCGGTAAAGAAACCATATTCAACCAAGACGAAATCTTTCACGTTCGCGGGATGTCATTCAGCGGGTTGCTGGGTCTCGACCCGGTCGAACTGGGTGCCGACACGATCGGCACCGCGATGGCCGGTGAACGGTATGCGGGCAACTTCTACCGCAACGATGGCACACCTAGCGGCGTGCTGAAGCATCCCAACAGGCTCGGCGAAGAGGCCCAAAAGAATTTACAAAAGTCGTTTGGGGGATTAACCGTCGCCACAGACGGGGCACACCGGATTCGGATTTTAGAGGAGGGCATGGACTGGCAACAGATCGGCATCAACGCAGAAGAGGCACAGCTGATCGAATCTCGCAAGTTTGCCGTCGAGGAAATCGCACGGATGATGCGCGTCCCCCCTCACTTGATTCAGTCTCTAGACAAAGCGACGTTTTCCAACATCGAGCAGCAATCACTCGACTTTCTCACGAATACGATGCGTCCGTGGGCTACACGCTGGGAGCTGGCACTGCAGCGGGACGTTATCGACGATGAGGTATTCTTCGCAGAGTTTTTGATTGATGCTCAATTGCGAGCGGACATCAAGACCAGGTACGAGGTCTATTCGATAGGCATCGCCTCGACAATGCTTTCGCCAAACGAGGCACGCCAGAAAGAGAACATGAATCCACGGGAAGGCGGTGACAGCTTTGAGAATCCGAACACGTCGAGCGGTCCAACCGAACCGGATGAGGATGGCGGTGGGGAGAACGAATCAGATCAACCGAACGACCCGGAGGAAAAGGCGGCGTGGTTCGGCATTGTCTTAGCGGATGCCGTCGACAGGATTACCAAAAAGGAAGTACGCGAAATCCAACGGCGTATCGGACAAGACGCCGAGATGGACTTTGTAAAGCTGTCTGAATGGATAGACGGTTTCTATGAGAAGCACGCCGAATTCATGTACAAAACGTTGTCGGCTCTGGGGCTTGCCTTGGAGTCGAACAGCAAAAAACTGCATACTGATATTATTGTTGAGCAGTACATTGACTTTACTAAGGCGGACTTGTGTATTTGTTGTACAAGAGCGGCGATTGAGGAGTGGGCTGCCGGACGGTCGGAACTCTTATCCGAGACAATCAAAGGATCGATCACATGCAAAGAACGTCTGGCTTTACGGTAGAGCACAAGGACTTTCTTGATTCAATTCCATCAGAGGAAGAGTTGCGATATCAGCTTGCCTGCAATGTGCGTGAGAAGGCTTTTCTTAAACGTCTTTTAAAAATAGCTATAGAAAAAGAAACTCTTCAACCAAAGGCCATAAAAGATGAAATATGAACGAATCATCCGGGCAATGACAAACGAAGTGTGGGCAATTTTGCCGAGCAAACTCGAAGAAATCATCGGCGTGATGGAAGCCAGGGTGAACGGCGTGGCCATCGATGCCGATAAACTACTCGAAATTGAAGCGGCACGTCGCAAACCTGTTCGTAATGGGAGCGTGGCCGTGCTGCCACTATTCGGCACCATTTCACATCGGGCCGGTTCCATTGAGTCCTCTTTTGGAACCTCATCAGAGCAGTTCGGGCGGGATTTTGACGCCTTAATGGATTCCCCAGAAGTCGGTGGAATTGTCATGGATATCGATTCTCCGGGCGGCACGGCGTTCGGACTTGATGAGGTCACCACGAAAATTAGAAACCGCCGTGGAGAAAAACCTATAGTGGCTGTGGCGAATGCCGGAGTGTTTTCGGCAGCTTACTGGATTGCGACGTCGGCGGATGAATTGGTTGTGACTCCTTCCGGAATGGTCGGAAGCGTGGGCGTGGTCGCCATACACGTCGATCAATCGGAGCTTGATGATAAAGTCGGCCTGAAGCCGACGTTCATTCATGCGGGTAAGCACAAAGTTGAGGGGCACCCGCACGCTCCGTTGGAAGATGAAGCGCGTGCCGAAATTCAGAAGCACGTTGATATGTTCCACGACAAATTCGTAGCCGGACTCGCCAAGAACAGAAACACGACCGAAACGCGAGTTCGAAACGACTTCGGCGGCGGGCGTGTCTTCGGTGCAAAAGAAGCCATTGAGAGAAACATGGCCAACCGTGTCGCAACCCTAGAGCAGATTGTCAGCGAAATGACCGGTACTCTCAAACCGAGGAGATCGACCAGGGCGGCGGCTGAGCGGCGGCGGCTGGAAGCAAATAGGGTTATTTGATGGATCACTTCTGCAAAACTTGTAAATGGTTTTCTGAAAGCATAGATGATGGAGAACCATTGGGGATGGGCGATTGCAAGAGATACCCCCCGTCTCCGCAAGCTATGTACGCCGTACCTAGCCCCTCAGCAGGCTCGTCTCCTGTAATTCATGGGGCTTCAGATTGGCTAAAGTGGCCGAATGTTTACGAGGATGATTATTGTGGGGAATGGTCATTCCTTCCGCAGCGGGTGATTTGACCTTGCATCTGTTTTGAGATACTTGTAACGTTGAGACATTGGGCGACGGCTTACATGAAGACGAGGTCCCGGTTGCCCAACTTTTGAAACAACCGGCGATGAAGAGGCTGAAACCGACCTTGCGTGTGCTGGTTGTTTTTGAGATTATTCTTGATGTTTGCGTGTGATCCGGCAGGACACACAAACAGACAGTAAAACATAAGTAAGTTTACAAAGTACGCAGAAGCGGCTTTGGAACTGTGTTTATTCACAATTCCAGAGCCGCTTTTTTTTGTCTTTGAGGAGACTGTAAAATGGCGAATCGACTTCTAAAGCTGCAAAAAGAACACGGGGAAATCCGGGAACGTCAGAACGCTCTGCTCACAGAACTCGATAAGCGTGCCGAGGATGGGGGCGATACTGATTTCACCGACACCGAGAAAGCGGAATACGACTCGCTCGATGCTGAACGGGAAGTCTTCGCGGCTCGCATCACCCGTGAGCAAGAATTCCGGGCGTCCGAGTTGAACATCGACCCGGTGAGTTCGACGATTGTCGGCGACGATCAGATCACAAACGTCACAGACACGCAACAGGCGGCAAGCATTCCGCAGCCGTTTAGCTCGTTCGGCCAACAATTGGTCGCGATTAAAGATATCTGCATAAGCCGGACGATTGATCCCAGGCAGGCTGAGATCCAAGCTGCGGTTCAGGGTGCCAGTGAAGGTTCCCCGTCAACCGGCGGATTTCTCGTTCAGCAAGATTTCTCCCAACAGCTACTCGCAGACACGTATGAGACATCAGTCGTTTGGGGACGTGCCGACAATACGACGATCGGGGCGAACTCGAATGGGCTGAAGCAAAACGCAGTCAATGAAACCAGCCGGGCAAATGGAAGCCGTTGGGGCGGCATCCAAACCTTTTGGGCTACCGAGGGCGAGGCGGCAACAAAGTCGAAGCCCGACTTTTACCAATTCGAGTTGACGTTGAAAAAGATGATCGGCTTGTTCTACGCAACTGACGAATTGCTCATGGACACGTCGGCTCTGGAGTCTGTGATCAGCCAAGCTTTCAGGGAAGAATTTGGTTTCCAACTTGACGATGCTGCCATAAACGGCGACGGGGCCGGTAAGCCGCAGGGCATCGTCGGCTTTGCCTCGACAGTCAGCGTTGCAAAAGAAACGCCGCAGGGAGCCGCAACCATCATTTCAGAAAACATTGAAAATATGTATTCGCGGATGATGGCTCAATACCTGAGCGGTGCGGAATGGTTCATCAATCAGGACTGCTGGCCGCAACTCTTCAAGCTGCAGCATACGGTCGGCACCGGCGGCGTGCCCGTTTTCCTGCCGGCCGGCGGAATTTCCGGTGCTCCGTTTGGAACATTGCTGGGCCGTCCAATTCGACCGATTGAACAATGCGCGACGGTTGGCTCGGTCGGGGACATTATTTTCGGAAATTTCTCGCAGTACAAGACGATCGACAAGGGTGGGATTCAGTCGGCACGTTCGATGCACGTCGAGTTCTTGACTGACCAGGAAGTATTCCGATTCATTCTCCGTGTGGACGGAAAGCCCAAACGGAAATCGGCACTCACTCCATTCAAGGGAACGCCAACCATCTCGCCGTTTATCACCCTCGCAGTGCGAGCCTAACAAATCAACGCAAACTCCAATACGGGAGAAATCAAATGGCAGGCGGATATCAACTTTCGCACGACGCGAAGATCAGCATGATCAACACGACGGACATCGGCGGCACGAGCGCAAGTCTCGCCACTTGGATGGACATGTCCGGCTTCGAGTCGTGTTTAGTTTACGTCGAAGTTGGAACATGGGATGCTGGCGACGATCTCGACGAGTGTCGAATTGAGGCTGCGTCAGATTCGTCCGGAACCGGGAATGTGGAAGTCACTACGGATTCTGCTACCGGGAATTACGACACTGACACGCCGATCGACGCTGACGGAGATTTCGTAATACTGGAAATTCGAAACGAAGACCTTCCTGTAGGCAAGCCCTTCGTCAACTTTTGCCTTGCGGAGGCTGGAAACACGGGCGTGGACAACATCAATGCGTTCATGGTTCTGTACAACGCGAAAGAGAAGTTCGCGGAGAAAAACGGTGCCGCAGTGAGTGGCGAGAAAGTCTACGTCACTCCGCACAGCAACACTTAAACATCACCAGCCTAACACAGGAGATACCCTGACATGGCACGTTCAGCATTGTTCTACAAAAATCAACTCGGCGGCCTCTCGACCGTCGAAGATATGTCCCGTTCGACAGGAAATCGCTTCTATGTTGATAGCGGGGCCGCTGACAACGGCGACACAAACAGCTACGGGCAGACCCCGGACGCTCCGTTTGCAACGATTGATTTCGCAGTCAGTCAATGTACGGCAAATAATGGCGACATAATTTACGCAATGCCTGGACATGCCGAGGTAGGATCGGCCGCCGGCGCTCTCGATTTCGATGTGGCTGGGATAACTTTGCTCGGGATCGGCGATGGTGCGGCGACTCCTACCGTAACACTCGACACGGCTATCACTGCCGATGTCGATATTGACGCCGCAAACGTCACTATCGAGAACATCCATTTCATAGCCAATTTCCTGGATATTACTGCTGCGATTGACGTGAATGCGGACGATTTCACGTTGCGGAACTGCCGGTTTACTGACACATCGGCGACCTTAAACGCGAAGATTTGGGTGCAGGACGCTGCGGCTACTGCGTCCGATCGAATAACCATCGAAGGTTGCCACGCTGATGCTGTCGGGACGGCAAACACGCATTTTCTGAACCTTGCGGGTACCGGGCACGGACACGTCATTCGCGACAACATCTTGATGGGAATTTTTCAAACAATGTGTCTTGGCGGCGCGGGAGTCGTCACTAAATGTTCGATAATCAACAACTATATTCTCAATACAAACGGTGTTGCGGATGGGTGCATCAACATGGCTGCCACGGCAACAGGTATTTGCGCGGACAATCGATGTTGTGGCGGACATGCCACGGGGGGCATCGTCAACGGTGATCTTGGATCACTTGAAAATTATTACGAAGACTTTGAAACCGACTTGAGCGGTTCGCTTGAACCTGCTGTCGCGTAAGGAAAATAAATATGCCAGAACTCTGTAACGGTTACTGTATCTCTGAAAATCTCGCTGAAAGCGTCGGTCGTAAATACACGGTTACCGATGTATCCGGCGACGTTCTACTCACGACCGATAGTAAGCGGAACGCGATGGATTTCGCCGAGTCCCTTTGCGGACCGGTTCAGTCCGCAGAGGAGCCACCGGAAGAGACGGAAGAAGAATCAGACGAATCGGAGGAGTGACATGGGAAGCGGAATCAAGCCGACAATCGAAATCGTCTCCGTATCGGCAACCGCAACACTCGCAACGTTGATTACCGGTACGGCTCTCGAAGATGCTACTAAAAAAGTGACACTACGCCCGCACGCTGCGGGAATCTACATGGACGACGGTACGGCAACGGCTTCGAGCGATCCGCTCGGGACGGCTGCGGTAGAAATAAACGGCGGTCCGAAAGAATTAGGTGCACTTCAGTTCTTTGCGGCAGTCGCTACAAACATGTCCGTTATCCAGGAAGGCTGACGTGAGAATCCAGGACCAATCAAGCCGAATCCTGCTCGCCCGTAAGGTTGCGACACTCGACGCCAGCGGCACAACCGCCAGCGTTGTGTTGTTTACCGTCACCGGGTCGGTCTTGGTTCACGGCATCTGGGGCGTCGTGACCGGTGCGACGGATTTAACGAATCACACGAAGGGCCACCTTCGAACGAACGACCAGACGGCGACGATCGATCTGACGGAAGCCGTTACCGGAATAGCTCTCAGCGGTCTCGCCGTTGGGACACTGGTTTCTAAAACTGCCTTAGCCGCCGTTGCCTTGACGCTCGACGATAACGCGGCGGCAAAAATCACTGAGCCTGCTTCGGCTGGTCAAGGATTGTTGTCGCCGTTTATCGTCGTGAAGAAAACGGCTGCGGTGACAAGTATCGATTATCGGTACACGACCACGGATGCACCTGCAGACGCAGAGATCACATTCGGGGCTCTATGGGAACCGTTAAGCACTGACGGAAACCTTGTTTGATGCTTGTAATCGACGACGTTAAAAACTATTCGCTCAACCGAACGGTCGCACCGATAAGGGAACCGATTTCGACAGCGGAAGCGATGCGTCATCTGAGGCTTGACGGTGTGGTTGACGTCGATTCGTTGGAGACGCATAACTCGACAGATTTTGGCAACACGACAAATCCTGTGACGATAAGCAGTGCGGTTACGAATTACGGGCGGATTACGTTTGTCTCCGGACTGCTGATTAAAATCGGCAGCGAGATCATGGAGGTCACGGAAGTATCCGGAAACAATGTCACATTCCAGCGTGGCGTGTTCGGGACTCCGATTATCTCCCATACGGGAGCAGTTAAAGTCTTCATCTCGACTCCCGACGAGGACGACATCCGCCAGATGGTAGTCGCCGCACGCGAATACGCAGAGCAATACCAATGGTCGTCACTGATGACTCAGACATGGGTTCTGAATCTGGACAGGTTTCCGCCGGATGAAATTCAGATCCCGAAACAACCGTTGGCATCAATTACTTCAGTTTCTTACGTCGATTTCGCAGGCGATTCTCAGACGCTCGTTACAGGGACAGATTTTACGCCTGACTTTACCTCACAGCCCGGACGGATAATTCCCGCATTTAATAAAACTTGGCCGTCAACACGCGGCCATATCGACGACGTGACCATAGTGTTTGTCGCGGGCTACGGAACAGGCGTGCCAGCAGGATCGACTGTCCCACAACGGATCAAGCACGCAATCAAGCTAATGGTTGCCGACTGGTACTGGAATCGGGGACCGATCGGCACAATGACGGATCGTCTTAGAACAACGGTAGATGCCCTTCTCTATTACGACAAATTCTCAGGAGTGATTGGGTGATGTGTGATGGAATCAGGCAACTTCAACCGGCGTATCACGATTCAACGGATCGAACTGAATCCAGAAACGGACGATCACGGCGAAGTGGATCTGAAAGACGAAGGGAACTGGGAAACCCACGTCGTAAGTTGGGCGAATATCAAAACCAAAGGCGGGCGTGAGTGGTGGAAGTCTGACAAAATCAACGCGGAAGTGAGCCACATTATCCAGGTCCCGTACGGCAGATTGACACGAAAAATCGACTCGGAAATGCGAATCAGAGTCGGAGATAGAACAATCAATATTGTGGCCGCCTATGACATCGATGAGCAAAGACAGGTTATTGAGATGCAGTGCAAGGAACCGAATTGATGGCAACCAAGCTCTTGACGGGTGACAAAGAACTGGACCGCAAACTTAACGAACTAGCTAACAAGTCTGCTAGAAAAGTTGCTGCGGCAGGGATTCGAGCGGGGATGCGGGTCATCGCCAAGGCTATCAAATCAGAAATACCGCCAAGCATGAAGGATGTAAAGAAATCGATTGGATTCCGGTTCCGGCGTAATACCAGAAAAGGTGACGGTCTAATTTTGGCAAAAGTTGGTGCAGGTGTTGGGCAGAAGAGACCTGACCGTAAAGGTAAGCGTAAGTCCCGAGGCCCGTGTATTGGGAGAAAAATAGCTGTGCGTGGCTCACGTCCCGGTCGTCCCGGTGTTGGCCTCGGTCGAGCACCCCATTGGCCGTTATTGGGCACAGTAGCGAGATTCCAATGCACAACGCTTCGCAAAACTGGAATCATGCCTTCCTTACCAGCCGTCAAACTCGGTTTTGCCAAAAGCGAGGCGGCGTTTATCCAAAAGGTAAAAGACAACATTGGCAAAGGTATTGAGCGTGAATTTAAGAAATGAAAACGGGACTCCAGAAACTATTCAAAACGACGAATGCGATCACGTCGATTGTCAGCGACAGAGTCTATGTAACTCGTTTGCCGCAAAGTGCGGATGAAAATTTGGATCACATACTGATCACCCAGATGACCAGCGACGAAAACAATTCACTCGACGGAACTTCGGAACTTCGATTCATTGACTTTGATGTAGACTGTAAGTCACGGACATCCACCAGAGCCGACATATTATCAAAGGCAGTTCGGGCGTTTCTGAAAGACTATACCGGGGCCGCAGGGGACCAAACGATTGACGCGGTTTTATTCACTGGTGAATCGGACGATTTCGAGCAACCAGTGGACGGCAGCGATGGCGGGTTGTACGTCACGACTTTAGATTTTCAAATTCAGTATAAACCTGTGTGAGATAAATAATGGCAGACGCACTGACGGCAACATTCAGGGCAAGTCTCTCCGGCACTTACATCAATACGTTGACGGACGGAGACACCGTCTCACATCCGATTAGTAAAATAATAACACTAGCACTCACAGACGGGACCACGACGGACAAGGCTGATATTTTTTGGGGGTCTAAGGGTCGCTCACTCAGTGGTGCGACGTCGGAAGATATCGACGTATTTGATTTTGGTACGATCAATCTTGGGGCTGGAGCCGGAGAGAACGCGATCGGTGGGTCCGTCACGCAGATAGATATTGTTCTTGTAATTGTCGAAAACAATTCAACATCCACGGGTAATTTAACCGTTGGCAACAAAAACGCGGCCACCGCGTGGGCGACGCCGTTCAACGGAGTTGATACCGCTGCGGTTGGTCCGATTCCGCCGGGCGGGTTCTTTATATTCGGTGCGGGTGCTGACCCCGCATTTGCTGTTTCGGACACGAGCGACCACCTACTGACAATGACGTCGTCGGCAGATCTAACCTACGACATTTTTATAGTTGGTAGGGACACATGAAAATAGGTTATTTTGAATAAGGGAGCCAATAATGGCGAAGGTTATTTGCAAAGGGACAATAATAAAACATACCGTCAGCTCGTCGCTCGTCGCCGTAGCTCAAGTTATATCAATCGATCACTCCGGGGCGGAAGTTCAGACTTTTGAGAATAAAACACTCGATGGCGGAGCCGCAATTCCGCATACACCTACTGGCTACAGTGAAGGGGGGAGTGTAGATTTTGAAATTTTCATGGACCCAGTTTTGGCGGGCCATCAAAGTATTACAGACAGAGTAACGGCCCCAGAACTTTCCGCAGCAGATCGCTTATGGCAGATTTCGTTTGCGGATGCCGCAGTCACAACTGCGAACTTCACAATGGCTGGAACTGGCTACGGATGGACTGTCGATATGGACGACGGACTCAAGGCTTCTATCAGTCTCAAGCTTGATGGACTTATGACATATCCGACTTAATGAGTAACTGACATGAAAGCAAGATATATACGGGATGACGTCGAGTATAACGGTCCTCCGCAACTTCACAGAGATGATACGCATGTCTTAGAAGTATATCGTAACGGAGAAGACGTCAAGATTCGCTTCTGGAAAAAGGGAGCGGTAATCAATCACAAAGAATCGTTCAGGCTCGTCCAGCATGGCGTTTGCGAGCCCGCCGATGAAGAGTGTGAGAAACGGGCGAATATGAGTCACGAACGCATAGTTAAGTCTAAGCACGCCTATGAGCGGCTATCACGTGGTATCAATTCAGAGGATTTTGACCGGTATGACGCTGGCTTGATGATAGGCTACAACCCTGATGGCTCTGACATACCGGGACCAAACGCAGAGACGTTTGATGATGAAGATTCTGAAGATGACTACGACGAGGAAGAGGAATAGCACGTGCCTGTTATTGAAGATCCGTTTGTGAAAGTCGATGGAAAACAGATAGCACGTGAACTTTGTGAGGCACTGCAGATCCCAATCGACGGGATTCGTTCAATAAAAATTGACGTGACTGCCGGGCGGAATCCGATTGTAATACTCGAAAAGAATATCAGCAATCGAGACATGCAGGGAATTAAATCAGTCATCACGAAATATGCGTTCATGGAATTTGTAGAGGGACAAGACGAATGACTGAAACGAATGGGGAATTGACTCAGCCTGACGTGTTGTTTGGCGCTCCAATCAAGCGTAGGTATCGAGCGGTCGAGTTACCGGTATCGGGTCATCACTTGCGGATTCAGTCAATCACCGAGCAGGAGTTCTCTAACTACCAGTCGGCATCGGTATCGAAAAAAGGCGACAAACTCATAGCGAGCAAATTGAAGGATGCGAATCGTAGATTTATTGCCTTGTGTCTCGTTGATGCTGACGGAAACAGAATCTTGCCGACAAAAGATTCACAGAAGCTTGCCGATTGGGACGCAGGTGACGCACAGTATCTGTACAACGAGTGTGCCACGCATTGCAAAATCAACAGCGATGACATTGAGGACGCGGTAAAAAACTCCGACGGCGACCTCGTCGACTCTTAGCCCTGCAGGTCGCGAAGTCGTCCGGGAAATTGGACCGTGTTGACGAGATGCTGAACGCGATGACGCCGCGAGTGATGGACGAGCTGGTAGCGTGGAACGAAATTGAGCCGATGGGAGCAATGTGGTTCCAGCGGCTTTTGGTTTTTATAGCGTCGTGCCTTGTGAATCAGAACCGGGGCGAGAAAGACAAACCCGTTGAAATGGCAGACATCGCAGAATATGTCGGTCTTCCGAAAGAACAATACGAGACTAAAGAAGAGACTCAATTCGTGTCGCCGGAAACGGCGTCGGCAATGTTTCGGAGGTAGAGATGGCATCTGCAGCTCAAGATTTAGTCGTCAATCTTTCGGCGGATATCAAGCCTTTCAAGTCTGGAATGGATAGAGCAAGAGCGATCAATGCCAAGATGGTAAAGTCAATGTTTGAAATGGGAACCGCTGCTAATAAGTCCGCAGTGGCTAACCGCAAACAGATAAATGCAATGTTTGGGGTCGGAAAAGCTGCTGAGGTAGCGAAGAAACCCGTCGACCAAATGGTAAACACATTTGACAAAGTTGGCAAATCAACCAATAAACTTGGCAAATCATCGACTGCAGGAGTACGCGGAATTCTTGAACTCTCGCGTGGTGCAGAGGATGCGGCGGTTAGTTTTGGTGTCAACGGGTGGCAAGGCGCGCTTCGTGGTAGCATCAACAACTTGACGCAATTCGCGTTTATTGCAGGTGGACCGGCACTAGGTGCAATGGCTGGTTTTGTGGCTGCAGGTGTGGCGATGATCCCTGTGTTTTTCAAAATTTTCAATGCTGCTGAAAAGGCGACGGATGGCATCGAGAAGATGAACGATGCAATAGAGCGTCAGAATAAATTGAAGTTGGCAAACCTACAGTTTGAACGGCAGCGGCAAGACGCCGATCCAACCGATTTCGCTGGAGCGGGTAAAGCCTTACTATCGGCGAAGCGTGCAGCTGAAGATGCCAACACTAGATTGGGAGGTGCGGAGGATTTAAGAGGCGCTCGTGTTCAGGAATTTGGAAAGGGTCTTGCGGGTCAGTCGCAAGCAGGAGCTACAGAGGCTGTAAACTTTCTTAACTCCATCTTAAAGCAGCGTGGTCAAAAACCATCCCTAGAAGGACGAACCGGTGTCGGTTCAGATTTAGCGGCCGGAAATGTCCGCCCTGAATTCATCGAGGAAGCCATAAGAGCGTTCAAATCCGAAGACTTCCAGGATGAATTTAAGAAATTTACAAAAGTATCAACAGACGCCGTTACTGATTTGCTGCAGAAGGCAATTCCTTTGCGGCGTGAGTTTAGGATTCTTGCAAACGACTTCAAGAAAGTAAAAGAGAATCAGCCGAACCTTGACTTCTTAATAGACTTTGACCGACGAAAGCAAGCGGCCGAACAAGCGGCCGAACAAGCGGCTGAAAAGAAGGCGTTGAAGGGCGTTACTCCCGGTCCAGGCCCAAATCTCGACTTCTTGATTGATGCAGATCGAATTAAACAAAGGCGTGATGCAGAGCAGAAATTATTGAAAAACAACAAAAAATCCGTAGAACGTCTCAAGCAGTTGTTCAAGTCTCCGCTCGACAAGATTGTAGACCAATTCAAAGAAGTGAAGCGATTGAATGATGCAGGGTTTCTTACGCCACAGGAATTCGGTGCGTTTAGGAATAAGTTGGGAGAACGTGCCGCTGCATTAGGCTCGCAAGCAACTCCCAAACCTGGACGGCGACTCGCCGGTATCGCCACGGCCGGTTCCCGCGAAGCGATCTCCAGTATCCTCAACGCATCACGCGGGAGAAAGCCGGAAGAGAAGACGGCCAATAATACTGAGGAAATCAAGAAGAGTTCGGCAAAAATAGCGGCGGGAATCGAAAAGATAGAAAGGAAGATCGAGCAGGGCAATACAGTCCAAACGTTCAAGCCGTAAATAAAATGGCAATCATCGAAAACGGAGTAAAAGAAATCTGGGACGGCCGCGGCGGTGAAGGCGACCTGAAAGGCGGGCGTCGATACACCCGTGTGTTTCGCGTTGAGACAAACTCAAATTTCGACACGGCGGTTGAGGCGACGTTTACGGGGACGCCTAAAATTGGCGATCGGTTTCCAGAAGACAACCAGGCGTTCTGCCAGAACGTGAGAGCGGACCAGGAGGCGTTTTCGCCAAGAATATGGATTGTGACGGCAAGCTATTCCACGGAACAAGAACTGGCTGCCAACCCGCTGGTTGATCCAACGGAGTTTACGTGGGACACGGAGCAATTTCAGAAGCCGGTTGTGATTGATTTAGATGGAAAAGCGATAGTGAACAGCGCGGGACATTTCTATGACCCTCCGTTTGAACGTGATGATTCGAGGCTTTCCGTCACGATGACACGAAATGTTTTGTCAATCCCGCCGTGGTTTTTGAGCATTGAAGACGCACTGAATTCAGAGCCGGTAACGATCGACGGCCTGAATGTTCCCATCAAGAGAGCGAAGATTCAAAAAGTGACGGCCGGGAAACAAGAGTTTAGAAATCTAACAGGGTTCCGGAGAATCAGCGCGACGATTCACATCCAGAGGCTAACTTGGCAACTGGAAGCTCAGGATGTCGGGTTGATGGAAATCCATCCAACTGTGGATACAAAAAGAATTGCTATACTTGACGATGATGGAAATCCAGTCAGCATTCCCGTCCCTCTCGACGGCAACGGTAAAAGGCTTGTGGACCCGACATTGGATAATGTGACAATTAGAACTCACAACATTTACCACGAATTCGATTTTGGTGATTTGCCATTTTAGTACTTTGCAATATTTTGGGAATTAATCATGACAGTAACCTTCACCGAAGACGTCCTTTTTCAAAAATCCGTACTGATTCTCGGAACAAACCCCCAGATCAACCGCTCGGACCTCTTACAGGAGTCGTTGGCAAAATATGCCATCCCATGGACCGCGTGGCGCGTGTTTGACGCATATCACACAAACCTGCCCGGAACGCCCTTGACGGACGATTTAGGGCTTGTGGGGGGTACGTGGGCGACGAACCCGCCGAGCTTACAGACCGAAGATCACCAGAACAACGATGCTGTTGTCGATAACTTCGCCCGCTGCATGGTGGCACTGCCTCCAGAATATGTTACAGGTGAAACTGTCAAACTGCGATTTCATGCGGGGATGAAGACGACAGTGGCAGATGTTTCGGCTAATTTGGATGTGGTCGCGTTTGAAAGCGACTTGGAGGATGGCTTGTCTGCCGATTTGGTGACGACCGCAGCGACCACAATTAATTCTCTGACTGCTGCGGATATTGATTTCGACCTAACGTCATCAGCACTTGTGGCGGGTGATATCCTCGATATTCGAATCCATACAGCCATTCGTGACAATACGGCCACAGGGGCTGTAATCGGCATAATCGGGGCTGCATGGCTCCTCTGTGACATCAAGGGGTAGGCCGTGTCGAATAACCTATCCGATGATGCGGTTGCGGAGATAGAGGTTATCGTCCGTGCCGAAGCGAACCGCATGCGGAACACGCGGGGGCATCGCGGGCGGTGGGGTGGTTCCGGTCTGAATATCAGTCTTGCCAAGACGACTATTGCTCACGACAAGGGTGCAACCGAGACAATTGATTTGTATTCCGGGACGACAAAAGGCAGCGAGACCACCACTGGAATCTCTCCAGATGCTTACAATCGCTTCGCCGACCTGGAAACAGGCAAGTGGTGCACCGCAATCTTCATCGGCGGCGGGTGGGAACTGATTGCCGGGGAATGCTGATGCTTTCAAAGCTTTTCCATCTGCCGTGGCCGCCGGAGTTCTTTTGGCCGGAGTGTCCGTGTTGCGGTATTACCTGTTCCGAGTGTACCGATTTAGCTCCGTCGGTATGGAAAATCACAGTTTCAGGTATAACCAATGGAGATTGTTCAACATGTTCAGTTTTTAACGGAACTGACATTCAACTCCCCGACTTTGGAATTGATTGTACATGGGCGAGTGAACCAGCGCAATCAAGTTGTTTTTCTCCCCCTGGAACAGGCGAACTCTGGGTCTTAAATACAACTTTTGGTGTGGAATGGGTACTAACAGCGCAGGGAAATCCTACTATTGGGAGATGGACCCGTTCGTTAGCGTCATTTGATTGTCTTGGAAGTAATGTTATGACGCTAGCCTCGTCAAGTTCACAATGCAATAATCTGCCAAGTACAATCACGATAGCCCCAGCATGAACAAGCCTCCTCTTCCAGAGTGCGTTCATCGATCAAACACAGAATCGAACGGCAAGGTATACTGTGCATCAAACCGAATTCTCGGAACACCAGGAATTGTTTCGGAAAGCACATGCCTTCGTTTTTTTAACGGTGAGTGGCGTGATTGCCCGTATGTAAATGTTCCGAACAGTATTGAAAAGAAATCGCAAGTCGAACCCTGCACCCACATCGGCGAAGAAAACGGACGCATCGATTGCCCGTCTTGCTGTGGGACCGTCAAGGTGAAAACGTTTCATTGTGCCGTCCACGGAAGCTGCACGTTGGGCAAGGCTCTTGACGACGTCGCGTGCTGTGAGGGCTGTGCTGACTACCAATGTGGTTTCTCTACAATTCGCCGAAATCCCTGCTAGTTACGTCAGATCTAGGCACGCGATCGCCGCGAATGCGATGCCGTCGATCTAGGCACAAGTAAGGTTCCGCGAAGCTGCCACCAGCTCGCTTCCGGCGTTCTTGGTCTGTCCAGGTCGCCTGGATCTCCTCGCAGATCTTGCGGATTTGCTCCGGTGTTGGGTCGTAGGCTGGGGTTGGCATTAGATTGTCTCATGGCTGAAAAGAACGGAGCGACTGAAATATTGGCGAATTAGATTTGGTTAAAAGCATTCGCATTCCAGCCGCCCCGCGTCTCAAAAAGCTCGGCAAAGACGTGCTCGGTTTCATTTTTGACATCGCCGAGCCGTTGCATTCTGCGGAACCAGCAAGATCGGCAATAATAGCCTCGGTTTCATCGCCTCTGTCGCCGCCCTGCTGGTTCCGTTTCAATCGGCAAATTCCCCTTCGGTTTCATGTTCAACTTCGCCGATTCGTATTAAGACCCATCAACATCACCCTCGGTTACAACTCGACCTTCGATGGGTCAAACTTCCACAAGTTCGGCAATTGCCTCTTCGGTTTCACACAGACCCTCGCCGAACGACTGATTCCACTCCTGCCACAGCTTCTTTAACAGACGCTTCGTCGCTAGCAGCATGCCGTGCCGATGGCAGTGCATTAAAAGTTCACCCGTGCCTTTGCAATTGCCACACTTCTTAGCTTCGAGCTTGCCGGTCCCGTCGCACTTGTCGCAGCGGATCCATTCAGGGTGTATCTTGGCGGCTCGTTTTTTTGCTTCATCGTAACGTTCTCGATACGGCCCGGCAATACGTTTCTCGGTTTCACCGCCCAGCTCGCCGGGCGTATCGAGTTCGTCAGATGAGTCGGCACCGGGGGCATCGGTTTCAAAGCCTCTGTCGCCGGACTCATCAATACAATCGGATTGCAGCGGAACGGCAGAATAATCCTCGGTTTCACGCTCGTCCTCGCCGTCCGCCACAATCCAATTTTGCTTAACAATATTCTCACCAATCAGAAACGCAATCGACCGCCGCCGTGGCGAATAGCCGAACGCTTCCCAATCCGAAGCGTGCAGTTTCTCACCGCGTTTTCCGTTACCGCGTCCCCGCCAAGTTGCACCCATCAGCGTCTCGCCGCCTTTGGTAAAGGGAGCACAGCCAAGCCGACGCCAGAGTTTGCCGGGGTTGGAATAGTTTGATAAGTCACCCGTTTCGCCAACGACGATTGCAAGGAACAACAGACCGAATCCGCGTTGTTCCGGCTTCTCGACCCATGACGCGACAGGCAGTTGCTTTACCAGCTTGAGCATTTCTTTCTCGGTAGATTTCTTTTCATCTTCGAAGGCTTTGATTGCTATCAAGCCAGTCAGTATCAGTGGGTTCTGTTCCGCCTCACCTCTGCCGACTTTCTTGATGTGCTTACCGGCTTCAAGAAACAGCTTCTTACGCTCGGCCTCTTTCAGCCCGCTATTGTAGCCTTGCATCCCCGCCACGGTCGCTTGTAGGCGGTTTCCCATCATGTTACGCGACTTGATGTACCACGCGCGCTGTCGCTGCAGTGCTTGCAGTCCGGTACAGGTCTCAGCAATCTCGGTTTTGGTCATCGGTTTCTCCTAAAAGCGTAGGCACATGGGGTCTCGGTTTCAGATTGAATTTCGCCCACGGGTTAAGAAGGATCATCAACCTCGTCGGTTACAAAATATCTTTCGATCCTTCGTTCGTAAAAGACTGGCACAGCCTCAGTCGGTTTCAAAGCGGATGTCGCCAGTCACAAAATCGGGCACAACGTCTCTCGGTTTCATCGAGGCACTCGCCCGATAACTCAGTAATAAAACAGGCAAATCGCCCCTCGGTTTCATGGTTTCCCTCGCCTGTTGTTCTAAAAGCCGGGCATTGGCTCAATCGGTTTCAAACACGACATCGCCCGGCTGAAGCAGCTAGACAGGTTTCTTTTCGGTTTCACACGGGAGATCGTCTAACTGCTTCGTTGTTCAAACAGCCGGGCATTCTCCCTTTCGGTTGCATCGATCATATCGCCCGGTTGAAGCAGATAGACACAGCTTGAATCGGTTTCAATACAGGACTCGCCCGGCTGAAGCAGATGGACAGGTTATGAATCGGTTTCACGCACACCCTCGTCTAACTGCTTCGTTGTTCAAACAGCCGGGCAACGGACCTTTCGATTTCACAGGCTTTCTCGCCCGGCTGCGATGAGCGGCTGGACAGCGCCACTTTCGGTTTCACACCTCGAATCGTCCATCCGCCACCTGTCTCAATTACGCACCCGCCAATACCTTATCTACGTTTGGATCGCTGGCGGCTGCCTGTTTCCGTCCCGGCACTGCCTGCAACTCGGAAAACAGAGCCTTCAGCTTCTTGTCGGTTATCGCGTTCTTTACTTTCTTGTCATCCGGAACGACGTCCGACAGACGACGCAACAGCCGGGAATTAAAAACGTGACCCTCGGCTCTGTTATCCTCGATGTCCGCGATGTCCAAGAGGTCCTTGCCCAGCACCTCGCCCAGCGACGTTCCGGCAACGTTGTAAAGATAGGCGGATATTTCTGCACGCATCACAGCGGATGAGTCGCCTACCACAGTCTTGGTTTTGGTATTATACGCACCCGCTTGATACTTGATTCTGACGTTGATTAAGTGCCTTTCGTCAAATATTAGATTTTTGACAGCTTGCTCAACCAGCATTACAACCAAATCGTCATAGGACGACATGCGAGTGATCCCCAGCAGTGCCGCAGCTGTGGCATCTTCGGGCTTCGACGGGTTATTCGCGTTGGCGTCCTTCACGATTTTGATCATCTCTTCGGGAAATTTCATTTGTTATCCTCCGTGAATAGAGTTTTGTTGAACTTAAAGTTGGGACGCCCATGACATGGCCAAGGTTCCTTTCGGTTACAAGGCGTCGATCGACCTGTTGTCTGGACGTCCCGGTGACTCACTTAGTTTGACACGCAATAACAATACTGTTATACTAATAATATGTCAACTGTAATCCGAAGAGAAGATTTAATCGCGTGCTTTGGTGACACCATGAGAGTATTACGCCTCAATCTCGGCATGACTCAAACAGAGCTTGCCGACAAAATTGGAGTAGCGTTTGCTACGATCAATCGGATGGAAAATGGGCACCATTGCCCTGACGCAACTCAACTTTTCAATCTCGCAGAAGTACTCTCTGTGCCCGTTGAGCAGTTTCGTCCACGCAAGAAAAAAAAGAAAAAACCCGCTTGACAGGTTATAACACTCTTGTTATATTCGCAGTCAGTTAAACTTTTGTTTGACTGACTTTTTTAATTGAACCTTGTCCCTCTCCGTCATCGGCGGACCGGGACGCAACCAGGAGAACGCCATGTCAGAAACCAACAAGCAGCAATTCGTTCGCACGCTGCGTGAGATTGCCGATTACTTGGAGTCGCGTCCGTTTGATGAGGACCTGGAGTATGGAGACATATACAAAACTGTTTTTTGCAGAAACAAAGCGGAGTTTGGCAGAACGGTCGCTGCCGCTGGCAACGTTGAAAAAAATGCTGAAGGTAATTATCTCGATGCAAACATCATGTTTGGATATTCAAAACTTCAGTTCACAATCGCAAAAAAACTCACCTGTCAGCGTATCAAAGTTGGGGAGAAGACAATCCCCGCCACGGAAGAATTCACCGTGCCCGCCGAGCCGGAGCGTGTAGAAGAAGTTTATCGATACGAATGCCCTGACAGCTTCCTTTCCCTGAAAGATGTAAGCGAGGAGGTGCCGGTGTGAGCACATCGAAACACACGCCAGGAGAATGGGAGTGGAGTGAAGGCAGCCGGTTTATCAGGCGTTATTGGAATGGAAATTTTTATCCCATTGCGAGCGTTCTCTACCCGGCGTGGCACGAAGACACAAACAAGGGGAGTGAAGAGGCAAGGGCCAACGGCCGCTTGATTGCAACCGCGCCGGACCTACTGGCAACGTGCGAAAAAATTGTGGATTACCGGAACCGTTCAGGACCGGTTGGATTCCAGCTTGAAAAAGCAGATTACTTTTTTGAAATGGCTCGTCAAGTAATCTTCAAAGCAACCGGCGAGGATGTGCCGGTATGAGCACAGCACCGAAAACAACCGACCTCACCCAGGCGACGGCAACCATCAGTAATGCTGTGATCGTCGGGTCTACAACAGACAGCTGGAACAACGCAGTCGTGCTCATTTTATGCGACAACGGAAAAACATATCGATTGGATCGCCGAGCCATCAACACCAGGACCCCAAAAATCGGGCAGCGGGGCTGGATCGAATACCGTGAGTACGAATTCGGGTCCCGATGGTTCTTCGAGACCAAGTTGTTCGTGGACAGTGACTAATAACAAGGAGGCAGGGATGCTTGTATTATCTAGAAAAGTAGACGAACAGATCATCATCGGCGACATCAAGATTATGGTCGTCGAAATCCGAGGCGACAAGGTACGATTGGGATTTGATGCACCGAAAGAGATTCCAATTCACCGGGCGGAAATATCTGATTGGATACCGTCAGCCGGTCCGGTTTCCGCAGACATAGAACCCATGGATGGGTGACTTGACGGATCGCCACGCGGCCACGGATGGCCGGTTTTTTTAGGACCAATAAAACATGGGGAAGATCAGTCAATGCCCAAGAAAACAAAGTTTGACAGAATGACCAAGCCGCAGCAACGGGTTGCGATTGCGAAGGACGTAATAAAGCAGATTCACGCCGGAATAATTGAAGCGTCAAAGGGGTTCTATTTGAAAAAAGTAGAACACTGTGGACGTCCTGCCCCCGGCGAACCCTGCAGAGCGTGCGCGGTTGGAGCACTATTCGTCGCCAAATACAATCTATCCAACGGACGTTGGATTAAGGATACAGATTCTTTTAATTATTCCAATTGGTTATATCCGTATTTTTCAAATAAACAGACCTCAAACATTGAACACGCATTTGAATACACGTGGTTCGACGAAATCCCCAATCACGAAGACCGAATGATTATGATCATGCAAAACATTATCGACCACGACGGGACGTTTTTGCCAAATGTTAAGTATGAGATGGTCTGATTAAAAAACTGGAGACGCCGTGAGTGAAAAACAACAGAGTCTTGTGCCGGCTGAAAGCAAGGATGTGTCAATCGTGCTGTCTGAACCAGCTCGACTGTTGGAACTTGCCGTTAAGCAAAGTGCCGATGTCGATACTTTTGAACGGCTCGCGGCACTTTATGAGCGGTTCGAGGAACGACGGGCGGAAGCTGCCTTGGTTCAGGCGTTGAATGAGTTTCAGAGCCGTTGCCCGCCGGTTTTGAAGCAGAATGATGTGAACATTCCAAGCGGCCCAAAATATAAGTTTGCCAGTCTAACCGATATTAAAGTTGCGATTCGTCCGCTGCTGGATGAGTTGGGGTTGTCTGTTTCTTTCAGTGTCACTGACGACGATAAGCACGTCACCTGCACGGTTCGCCATCGTGACGGAGCGAAAGAGACATCAAAGTTTCCGATTCGTATCGATGCGAAAATGCGAGTCAACGACACCCAAAAAATTGCTAGCGCAATTTCTTTTGCTCGTCGCTACGCATTGACTGGTGCTCTTGGCATCGACACGACGGACGACGACGGACTGGCTGCGGGTGAACCGCCTCAGCATGAGAACCCGATACACGATGCATCGTCACCGAAGACGCAGCCGCGCGGCGAGCGTGTAACGAAAGAGCAGTTAAAAACTCTGGTGGATGAGTGGGGCACATACAACTCCGATTCTGACGCTTTCGCAGCCTGGGCGTCTGCGATCCTCGAAATTGATGAAGATAAACTACGCAAACTTTCGTCCTGGACGACGATGATGCTTGCGAAGTGTATCGAGCGGGCAGCTATCGAACGGGGAGGGGAACCCACGAAATGACATTTGACTTCCTAGATGACGATTACACCGTGCTCGACCGCTCGATCCTACAGATGTACGCGGAGTGCCCAGCACAGGCTCGGCTCTCAGAAACGCATTCATGTTCAATGCCTGCGATCGCTGAGTCCGGCGAAGAAATCCATCGGGCTATCAGCCGTACGATCACAACCTATATCGAGTCGCAGGGCGTGCTGAGTCCACACGATTTGCGTAACGAGATCGAGAGAGAACTATGGGAATCGCGGACTGACCTGCAGCCGGAAGTGATCAATGGCTTCCGATACAGTATCTATAAGTTCTCCGAATTCTTAACTGGACTGCACTTCCAAAACATCCTTCGATTCGACGGCGGTGCGGGCGAGTTGTCGGGGCAACTCTCATATGACTTCGAATCGTTGAAGGTTCGCGTCACGTCGGAGTTGGATTTGCTGCATGCTACAGATTCGCCGGCATTGCTGGCAGAGATCGACTGGAAAACGGGCAGGAAGAAATTCAACGAACAGGCAGTGAGTGAATCGTTCCAGTTCCAGCTACACGCTTTTCTTGTGCTGATGAACTATCCCGAAGTCGAAGCTGTCAGAATTTCTGTGTGGAACACTCGTTACAACCTTGTGTCTTGGGCGGTTGAGTTTCGCCGAACGGATCTTGGCCCAATACGGACTCGCATCCAGATGGCGATACAGAACTGGTTTGAGAACAGACTGACGCCTATTGAAGACGTTCCAACGTGGCCCGTGCGTGAGAAGTGTCGTATCTGTGATTATGCGATTCGTTGTCCGGCTGCGGATATCGAGGTCAAAGATTGCAGTTACGATCCGAAGCTATGGGTCAAGCGGATGATTGTTGTCAAGAAACGGCTAAAGGAAATGGAAGATTTGGCGAAGAGCTATGTGAAGGTCAACGGTGACATTCGGACTGATGCCGGCGACATCTATGGTTTCGACAAGCCGAAAACTACGAAGCGAACCGCGTCGTTCTATCGCACGAAAAAAGAAGATGAAGACGAAGAGGATAAATAATGGCAACCATAATACTCAAGTTTTTCGGCGGTCCCAAGGACGGCGGGTGTCAGCAAATTTCGAGCGGTGACATGCGTATCGGGTTTTGTCTTCTGTACCCCGCTGATTCCGGCAGCGGCGGTTACATTTCTTTGGGACCATACGATGGACTAGAGACAGAAATTGCGATGGAATATTTCACTCGGCTTGACATCAGAACTACAAGAGAACAAGAAATCAACTGAAGAACTGACTGGGGCTTGTTGCCCCACCAGGTGGGCGGGACGTCCGTAGTATGCTGGCCCAGTGCGGGCGTCCCGTTTTTTAGACAGGACTTTTGAGGATAATATTATGACGCCTATCAATTTTGTCACGTGCATTAAAACCGAATACCTACTGAAAAATGAGGGGATTAAATGGGAGATTCACAAAGTTCCGTTAAGCAAAATCAGCTGGGGTAAAAGTTCCCAAAATGCGGGACGTGTTGGTCGTAAATTGGATGAATCAACAGTCGAAGAATACGGATTAGGGATGCTCAATGGAGATCCATTCCCATATGTTTGCCTCGCAATGGAAGGCAATCAATATGTAATAGTCTGTGGAAATCACAGATGTCACGGTGCAAAAGAAGCTGGGTTTACTCATGTAACTGCCTACATAATTAAACTAAAGCACGAAATCGACTACCGGATCATTGCATTTTTATCTAATCGAAAAGAGGGACTACGAGAAAATAAGTCACAAGCAATTGCGTTTGCAGCCGACATTAAATCTGAAACAGGGTGTACTGCTGCAGAGGCCGCTAAAAAATGTGGACTTAAGACTGGAACACTGCAAACATACTTGAAAGGAATGAAAGTTCGACAGCACTGCAATTCTCTAGGACTGAAAACGCAAAGCCTGAGCCAAAGTCATATGATCCATCTAAATAAGGTTATGCACAGTGATAACATTTTGCGGGAGTCTGTAAAGTTAGCGTCGATTCCATCAGTCACCGCTATCAGATTAGGGGGATTTATGGACGACATCAATGAACAAAGGACGGAAGCAAAGCAACTTGTCCTTCTTGAAGATATTTTAGAGGATCGCAAGTCAGAAATTCCGCGAAAACGTGGAGGAATTACGATGGATAAACATGCACAATTTAATAGAACCTATAACAAGATGGCGTCATTTGTAAATGGTAGTGGCGACTTAGTTTCCGGGATTGATTATGACAGGGATAGTGATGAATTCAAATCAAAAAAAGCCAACTGGCCATCAATCCGAAGAGCCATCAACGGTCTTTTTAAGTAAGAAAATTAGTGCCGTGAGGATTGCCATAAACGCCTTGTTTGCAGACGGGGAGTGGCACACAGCTCAAGAAGCAATGGCAGTTGGTGCACATCTAGTGCGACCCGAGAGAGCGATGAGGAGATTTTTAAGTAGGGGATCGCTCAGCGCCAATAAGAAAAAAATACCTGATGATCTCAGGATTATTCAAGGACAAGAAGAAATTGCCCGGAATGAGGTTAATTACCTAGCATTTCAAAAAAAACTAGAGAAGAGGGATGGAAACTACTGTAAGGAATATAGGTTGAAAGATGTTTGAAGCCTTCAAGTGGTGCATCGTCGCACTGTCGCTCATAGGCGTCGTCCTCAACATCCGCAAGCGGCGTGAGTGCTTCTATATATGGGGATTCACGAACCTAGCTTGGACTGCAATCGACCTATGGCACGGTATCTACTCCCAGGCGTTTCTACAGGCAATTTATTTTGGGTTGGCGATTTGGGGAATCATTGCATGGCGACACGATACGAAACGTTCATAGCTAGTAAGTCGCAACTCGATTCAATGAGTGGTTTCGATCCCCTTTGGGTTCCTGATTTCTTATTTGATTTTCAGCGGTCTCTAGTCGAATGGTCAATCAAAAAAGGACGGGCAGCTCTCTTCGCAGATTGCGGTCTCGGAAAAACTCCGATGCAGCTTGTGTGGGCACAAAACATAATTGAGAAAACAAACAAACCGGTCCTTATTGTCACCCCACTAGCTGTCTCTCGACAAACGATTGAAGAGGGAGAAAAATTCGGAATTGATTGTGAACAGTCGAGGGACGGGAAGTTTAGCACGCAGAAGAAAATCATCGTCACGAATTACGAACGATTGCATTACTTCGATCAGTCGGATTTCGCAGGGGTGGTATGTGATGAGTCATCTGCAATCAAGAACTTCAACGGAAAACGCAAAGCAATCGTCACTGAATTCATGAGACTGATACCGTATCGGCTCCTCTGCACGGCTACTGCTTCCCCCAACGATTTTCAAGAAATGGGAACCTCATCGGAAGCTCTTGGGTATCTCGGCTATACAGATATGATCACTAAGTTTTTCAAGAAAGAAGACTCCACCAATCATCATGCATGGGGGCGGTTGAAGTATCGTTTTCGAGGGCATGCAGAGCATCCCTTCTGGAGATGGGTTTGTTCATGGGCCCGAGCAATCAGGAAGCCCTCGGATCTAGGATTCAGCGACGACCTGTTTGTGCTTCCGGAATTGATCGAGAAAGAAACCCTGTTGGAAAACACAAAGCCGCGATCGGGGCAACTCTTTACGACGCCAGCAAGGGACCTGCAGGAACAACGTGAAGATCGACGCAATACGCTTGAAGAGCGATGCGAGGTGGTCGCTAATGCAATCAATGGGAGTCGGCCCGCTGTCGCTTGGTGTCATCTGAACGATGAGGCCGACAGGCTCGAGCAGATGATCCCCGATGCGTTACAGGTTAAGGGATCAATGAGTGACGAAGCGAAAGAGGAGAGACTACTTGCGTTCTCGCGGGGTGAATTAAGGGTGCTCGTCACAAAGCCGAAGATTGGTTGCTGGGGGCTTAATTGGCAGCATTGCTCTGATGTGTTTATGTTTCCGTCGCATTCATTTGAGCAATACTATCAGGCAGTCCGGCGATGCTGGAGGTTCGGACAAACGCGAAAAGTGACAGTTGATGTGATAGTTACCGAGGGCGAGGTCAACGTCTTAAGGAATCTAAAGAGGAAGTCGGATCAGGCAGACAGGATGTTTACTGAAGTCACGAAAGCAGTGTCAAATGAGCTTCACCTAAATTCCAGTGATAATTTCACAGAAGTGGCGAGGACACCAGAATGGCTAACAAACTGAACGAAAATAAAACACATAAGATCCTAGAGGATTGCTGCTCGAAGGTATATTACGACATGGAATCTCTCGGCTTAAAACCTGGGAGTGAAGATTGGGTGCGAAACCCTGAATGTATTTGCAAACTAGAAAACCTGATCAAAGATGTGTGGATCGAAGAGTGTGGTGGAGATCCGGCCGAATGGCCATGGAAACAATCGTATATTTTATTGACATTTATTCGCGAACGCAAATCAACTCGAAAGAAAAAAGATATAACAAAAGGCAATCTTGAGGCAGGGACTCTTTTTTCTATGCCGGGTGGAACAATCTATTTTATCAAGAACACTCGCGGCCATATCAAAATCGGGTGGACTGGTGGTGATCCATTTAGACGACTCAATGAATTACAGACGGGAGAATCTGAGCCTCTAAATCTCTTCGCTAAAATGTCCGGATCTGAGCGGCAGGAGAAAGCAATTCACGTCAGATTTGCGTCCCATAAGACTGGTGGCGGGACAGAGTGGTTTCACCCGACTCACCGTATACGTACTTTTATTACGGAGAACGCGGAATGCCTGTAAATAATACAATCGACCAGGAGATCACCGACCAGTATGCAATCTATAACGGTGACTGTTGTGAGGTCATCCAGACACTGCCCGACGAATCAGTCCACCTATCAGTTTACTCGCCACCGTTCGCGACTGAAGATGGCGGAGCAATCTACAACTATACTTCCTCTGACCGGGACCTATCAAACTCCAGAACCTACGATGAGTTTTTTGAGCATTATGATTTTCTGGTTTCACAGATCAACCGTGTTACTCTGCCCGGTCGATTTACTGCCGTACATTGTATTGACGTGCCGCGTAGCGGAGAGCGTGGTCTAACTGACTTTCCGGGGGATATTATCCGGCTGCACGAGCGTCTCGGGTTCTGGTATTGGGCGAAGCATTGTATTTGGAAAGAACCGCTAGCTGTTCGGAACCGGACGATGGCTAGAGGGCTCGCACATCGACAAATAGTAGAAGATTCATCTCTGTGTGACGTTGCCGGTGCCGATTACTTATTACTGTTTAGGAAAAAGGGTGATAACCCGATTCCAATAGAACATCCTGTCGGGTTGCTTGAATACGCTGGAGAACGGGACATTCCAACCGATTTATATCGGTATCGAGAATACAAAGGTAAGCAGCGTGAAAATAGATTCTCACACTGGATCTGGCGTCAATATGCCTCTGCATTTTGGGACGACGTCCGAATAGGGCGAGTACTTCCATTCAAGGAAAGCAAGGAAGGAGACGATGAACGTCACTTGCATCCACTGCAGCTCGATGTGATCGAACGGATTATTGTTCTTCGGTCGAATCCCAGTGAAACTGTACTGACTCCGTTTATGGGGGTTGGCTCTGAGGTTTATGGGGCAGTGATTAACGGCCGCCGGGGTGTCGGTGTTGAACTGAAAGAGTCGTATTTTCGACAAGCGAAAAAGAATGTTGAGTCTGCTCTGATCGATCAGAAACAGGATTCACTATTTTAAGAAAGAAACCCAATGACAACCAAGAAACCGCCGGCCGAAGTAGTAGGCTCGTTCGCCGACTGGCTGCGACGTGGAGAGTGTGACGACGGACGCGAATTGTTCGTTTTTGAAGACAGTGGCGATTGGGACGACAACCACCACAACGAAGTCTTTGTTCTGGCAGTATCTAAAATCAGGGCGTGGGAAGCCTTGCACCCAGAAATTGGTAGCATCGTGAAAATGACAAAAACCAAACTAACTGAACGCACCACTCAAGAAGTACTGAAGCTAATGGAGGAACAAAATTCCGAAAGGCAAACCGAATAAAAATGTGTCATCGATGCGGCAAACAAACAGATTTGCACATTGTAGACTTGAGTGTCTACGAAAATTCCAAGTGTGCAGGTTGTCAGTACATCCAGACGTTCAATTTGTGTTCGGACTGTCTCGACATGATGTTTGACCGCCTTTCTGTACTTCTTAGCGATTCCCGCAAGTGGGAACTATCTGAGGAAGATGACTGACGGAGCGAACGAAACGGAGTTCTTGACTTCGCACATCAGTAGTGTTAATGTGCATTCTGGTGGAAGCCATGAAGATAAAAACGAAACAAGAGTTCTGCAACGAAGTAACCGACCCAGCTTGCTGGGTGGCTTCCACCATGGTTACTTCGTTGTCGAACTCTTTTTTTGTGTCCGCACGGAGGGGGCTATGGCCGAATATCCAAAAAGGAGTTCGCATTTCGCACACCGAACATTTCGGCTGATGACAAAGGTTTGTGCGGCTCAAGAGATTGGCAGCGATGCAATGCTTTTAGTTGCTGTCGTTTTGCATGTGGAGGATTCCAAGCGATACAGTGGTCCAGTCAGTTTCTACAACGGTCAGTTGATACCAATACTCGGATTCACAAGCTGGGGTCGTCTTGACAGAGCACGCAAATCGGCAGTCGAATCTGGATGGCTTCATTATGAATCTAGGGGGAAACGAAAAATTGGGTTGTATTGGGGAATGGTCCCCGAACTGTATGAACACTTGGATGATTCGCCAGTTGACGAGGTTATTATCACCACATTACCTCCACAGCAGAGATTGAAACGTGATAAAGCGGTGATAGAAACGGGATTGAAACGTGATAAAGCGGTGACCCTCCCTCCTATCCCTATCCCTATCCCTATCCCTAAGAAGACTATTGCTCAAAATGATCTCAATGAGATTGAGACGATTTATGATGCGTATCCTAGAAAAGTTGGGAAAGTAAAGGCAATCCAGGCAATTGAGAAGGCTTTGACAAAAATCAGCAATGGCGAACTTCTCGCAGCCGTAAAGGAATACGCGAAGTCTCGGGCGGCTTCTGAGCAGCAGTTTACGCCGTACCCAGCAACTTGGTTTAACCAAGAAAGGTGGAATGATGATCGAAGCGAATGGAAATCTGACAAAACTCGAAAAACACGTGACCTCGGTGCTGGCGAAGTGTACGACCCCGAGCACAAAGCCACGCTCTGAGGGAATGAGTCTGGATGACATGAAATGCGCGTGGGGAGAATTGGTGGTTGATATCGGCGAGCGATACAAATCGTGCCGGCTGGATAACTTTGAGGTCTCAACGGACTCTCAGGGCGGTGTAGTTGCCTCTCTACGGCGTTTTGTTGCCGATCTTGATGTAAACCTCAAGGAAGGGTGTGGGATCGTCTTATATGGCCCCCCAGGCGTTGGCAAGGATCATTTGCTCGTCGGCATGGCTCATAAAGTTGTGATGGCTGGTCGAAATGTCAAATGGACAAACGGCATGGATCTGTTTGCGGAACGACGTGATTCCATTCGCCGCGAGTCGTCAGAAAAGGATTTACTTAAAGAATACGAACGGCCGGACGTGCTGGTGATCTCCGACCCGGTTCCACCGTGGGGCGAGCTAAAAGAAGGGCAAGCTGAGTTTTTGTTTCGGCTGATTGACTGGCGATACCGTAGGTTGAAACCGATTTTCGTCTCGGCGAACTTTGAGGATGCAGATGACGCCAAGACTCGTATTGGGTCGCAAGTAATTGACAGGCTGAAACACGGATCGCTGTGTTTGCATTGCAACTGGCCAAGCTATCGATCGGAATTGAAGGGGTGAGCGATGAAAATGGCGAAGGCGACTGCCGACGACTTGCGGCGAGTGCGTGAGTTTTTTGAGATGATCGAAGAAGTTATTGTGTGGGGAAGTTACACCACGGACGAAGACGCAGAACCTGATGGCGTCGATGATACGAGGTTGCTTGAGTTGATTCGTCTTAAGTGGAACGAGGGGGGGGGGCCAGGGGTCGGCAACTCGTGGCGTCGAGTCGTCTTCGGTTACGAGGTGCTAATCGATGACTGAAATCCGAATCACCATCCAGGTACCGGCGGTCCCGGTCGCACAACCGAGGCAGCGGCACGCAATTCGCGGGAAAGGAAAACGTCAGTTTGTCGCGAATTACACACCATCAAAACACGCTGTGAATGACTTCAAAGCGACGGTTCGGCTGGCGGCTCGGGAAGTCTATTCAGGACCACCGCTTGACGGTGCACTAAAAGTTGATTGTTTTTTTCTGATGCCGCGTCCGAAAAAAATGATGTGGAAGCGAAGACCAATGCCGCGTGTGCCGTACATTATCAAACGCAACGACCGCGATAATCTCGACAAAGCCGTGCTCGATGCGTTAACCGGGACCCTATGGATTGATGACGGGCAAGTGTGGGACGGGCGGATTACGAAGATGTACGCTGCCGGCGACGAGCAGCCGCACGTTGAAATCACTGTGATCCAACTGGAGACCGACGATGCCTGAAACCATAGACCTTATTAGAGAATTTTTATCTGACCCAGACGCACCGTGGTACGGGTCAGACCTGGTTCCGATGGTTGCAGATTTGTGTAGTGAGTGCGAGCGTCTGAAGAATAAACTTGCCGAGAACCCGACAGTTATTCAGATGCTTGAGGCTGCATCTATGCTGCAATGGCGAAGGTGCTGGGAATGCGGACACGTTGGGTTACACGTAGATAATATAGACCCTTGGACACGCTGTTGCAGATGCAAGTCTATGGACACGAGGCAAATAGTTGACGCTTCTCGAAAGTTACAAGATCTACTTGAGGAGACGGATGGATGAAATGGACAAACGAAAATCTGATGGCTGTCATATGTGCGGTACAGCGAGACCAACGCGATAATTCAATGTCAGCGAATGTCAGAATCGTCTGCCCTGTCTGTAAGCAATCCACTCTCGACTATGACCGCGTTAAAATATTTAATCTCGTCGCCTGGTGTAAGACATGCAATACGGGACTAAAGCAAGGCGACGAGTTGTCGGGATGTTGAAATCACCGTGAGCCAGTTGGAGGAGACAGACTAATGAAAATTTACGTTGCAAGCTCATGGCGAAATCTATTGCAGCCTGCCGTTATCGTGATGTTGCAAAAATGCGGACACGAAGTATACGACTTTCGTAACCCGAAGCATGGATTCAGTTGGCGAGAAATTCACCCTGATTGGGAGAATTGGACGCCACAACAGTATCGAGACGCATTGGAGCACCCTATTGCAAAAGAGGGATTCAAGAGTGATATCGATGCTCTTAATGCCTGCGATGCGTGTGTTCTGGTCTTGCCGTCTGGCCGGTCGGCATCGTGGGAATTCGGTTATTCACTTGGGCAAGGCAAATCAGGGGCAGTTGTCATGTTTGAACAGTGCGAACCTGAATTGATGTATCTCGGAAATCCTATTCTGACGACGCCGAATGAACTGTTCGATTGGGGCGGCTTCAATGGCGACGAGCAACCGCACGTTGAAATCACCGTGAGCCAGTTGGAGGAGACAGACGATGACTAAACTCGATATACCGGAAAATGTGACCGGAACTGCTCGGCGGATTCTAGAGCTGAGACATCTGATTGGAGTGACGGAACACCTGATAGCCGTGGATTCGGAACAACCGTCACCGTCACTGATAGCTGTGATGGGATCTCTTAAAAAGCGATTGTGTTGTTTGGAATCTGAACTACTTGAGGAGACCAAT
>Ga0114923_10000433_pt1 | contig 34052 bp, 47 predicted proteins | sample SumtaG_FD_89578 | JGI IMG/M metagenome (GOLD analysis project Ga0114923, IMG submission 89578) | Deep subsurface microbial communities from Indian Ocean to uncover new lineages of life (NeLLi) - Sumatra_00157 metaG | ecosystem: Environmental > Aquatic > Marine > Oceanic > Sediment | place: near... | reverse complement strand
GGATATGAATGAATAAAGAAATGACGAATAAAGAAATGAGGGATGAATTGTACGAAGCTACTGTGAAAGTTTTAGCTCCTGGATTGCAAGAAAAAGAAGATGCTATAAAAAAAATTGATAATCTCTCTATAATGAATAAAGTATATAAATATGGATCTGCATCAGATTTTCCCAATATGATAACTAAATCAGCTCACCCCTTGAATAGAAAGAAAGCTGTCAGATTTATAAAACAAGGCGAAGACCTGTATTTTAATATGGGAGACTGGCTTAAACCTTATAAGAATAAACTTTTTGAAAAATTAGTGAAAGGTACTATCCAACCTCCAAACAATAAAAGACTTGATCAATTATGGATGTGGATAGCAGCTTGGCAAACTATTGAAAATGCTGTTAGAGCAAGCACAGCTCCAATTGAAGTAGTAAAAATATGGCAATCTGGGAGGCTTTTTTAATGGGTTATACTAAAAAATATAGACCTACTACTTTCAAAGATGTAATTGGAAATGGACCTCAAGTTGTTGCTCTGGAAAAAAGTGTTGAAAAAGATAATCCTATTCAGGCTTATATCATTGTAGGACCTCATGGAGTAGGTAAAACCACCTTAGCAAGAGTAGCTTGTAAAGCTTTAGAAATAGATCCTTACAATATTACAGAAATGAATCTAGCTCAGGATGGTTTAAAAGCTGATTCTAAAAATATCATTGAAGAATGCAATGTTGTCAGTCACGGTAACAGGGGATGGATTCTTGATGAAATGCAGGATTCCAGTAAAGCTTTTCAGAATGGTATCAGAAAATTATTAGAAGAACCCTCTCCTTGTGATTTCTTTTTTATCTGCACCACTAATCCAAAAAAAATTATTGATGAAATCAAAGGCAGATGCACACCTATTAAACTTAATTTAGTGAAAGATTCTTCCATTAAAAAATTACTTAAAAAGATCTGCAGGGAAGAGAATTTCATTCTGGATCCTGAAGTATTAGAAATGCTCACAGAAGCTGCTGACGGTCATGTGCGTGATGCTGTTAAGTTATTGGATACTGTATCCGGAATGGAAGAAGAATACATTCAGGAGTACCTTGAGAGCAATGTAGCAGGACTTAGTGAAGACATCCCAGAAGTAATAAACTTCTGTAGGATGTACTTTACCGGTAGTTCCGGAAAATCTTTAAAACTACTTAGTGCTCTTAAGAAAGAAAGAATTGAACCTGAAACAATAAGAAGAACTATTTTAAATTATGGTTGTTCTATTATGTTAAGAGATGGGTCAAAGGCTTCTGCAATTGCTGAAATGTTGGAATGGTTTGAAGAGCCTCTGTTCGATACTGGAACAGCATGGCCTTTATTGATAACAAGAACTGTGAGAAGTCTTACAGATTAAAATGGAGGAAATAGATGGTAGAGATTAATCGGGACTTAAGAGCCGATAAGCAGATCAATAAAAATTTGCTGGATGTAGAAGCAGAGATGCAGCCTTATGTTTATGGTGAATGGGCTATGCTTGTAGTTAATGCAAAAGAAGATGTTGATAAAGCAAAATTGAATCTGGATAAAGTAAGAGCTGAAAGATTTATGTTTCATAAAACACCAGATGAACCTGGAGGAAAGGTTCCCACAGATAAATTGGCTGAAAGTCTTACGGTTATTGATGAAGAAGTAATGGAAGCACAGAAAGTTTTTATTACTACTAATAAAGCTCATGGTTACTGTCGTGTAGCTGAAGAAGCTATGCAGCAGAAAAGAAGCATGATTAAAATCCTCACTGAATTACACACTACTAAATATTTTCTTAAAGAAGAAGTAAGTGCTGATGTTCGTGAAAATAAAAAGAAAACCAAAGATGCTGCAATTGAGGCTATGGATCTGAGTATTTCTGAAATGAATAAGAAGCGCAAGAAGAAAAAGAAACTTTCTAAACCTGAACCAGTAATTATTGATGATAATGAAGAGGAGGAAGAGGAAGAAATTGATGATAACGATGAAGAACTCTATGATGAAAATGATGGTATTGGTACTTCTGATCCGGAACTTGAAGAAGATGAAGATCTTGATGTAGATATGGATGAAGAAGAGGAAGAAGTTGTTGTTCCTCCCAAAACCAAAAGATCTGTAAAAACAGGTACTGCAGCCGGAAAACTTAAAGCTCAAAAACCTACTAAAAGAAAAATCAAAGAACAGGCTGAGATCAATCAGGTGGAAGGGAAAAAAATTCAGAAAAAAATAGCTGATAAGAAAAAAGCTGAAAAACCTGAAGGTAAATGCCCTGCTGGTTATTCTTTTGGTAAATCTTTCGGATTAGAACCTGAATGTGATGACTGTGAAATAGATAATGATTGCTTTAAAGCAAGACCTAAAAATTAAAGGAGTAGTAAATTATGGCTACAAAAAAGAAAAAATCAAGAAAAGTAGGATCTGAAAGGGTTGAATCCCATGTTAATACCAATAATGCCAGGGGAATGTCTTCTTATACTGGAGTTTTTGATTTTAAAAAATTGAAGAAAAAACCTGAAGTATTCAAAGTTACAAGAGGTAAATCAAACAGATTTAATATCATTCCCTTTGAAATTAAATCTGATTTATTCCCAAAGGTAGCTTCCGGAGATCTGGAAGTGGGTGATCTGCATTATTCAATGGAATATTATGTTCATAAGAATGTGAACAAAACAAAAGATATTCTTTGCCTCCAGAAAAATTATGGAAAACCCTGTGCCTTATGTGATGCTTCCAGAGAATTATGGGATGAATACAATGAATCCGGCAGTGAAAAAACTAAAAAACTGGCTATTAATTTGGGAGCCAAAAGAAGAGCTGTTTACAATGTCAAACCTGTGACAGGTGAAGACAAAGGTAAAATCATGTTCTTTGATGCTTCCACCTTTATATTTGGTGATGAACTTGCAGATGCTGCAAAAGAATGTGCTGATGGTGAGGGTGTTATTGCCTTTTATGAAGTTGAAGATGAAGGTAAGATTGTTAAGTTTCTCGTTCCGGAAGATAAAAAGAAACAGTTCAAACAGTTTTCTTTTATTGACAGGAAAAAACCTGTTCCGGATTCTGATATTGATAAAGCTTTTTCCTGGGATGAAGCTCTTGTACTTATGACTAATAAGGAAATCAAAGAATTCTACTTCGGTGAAGATGATGAAGTCAGTGATGATGAAGATGAAGAAGAACTTGATGATGAAGAAGAGGAGGAAGAAGAAGGTGACGAACCTGATGATGATGACTCTGATGAAGATGATGACGAGGAAGAAGACGAAGAAGATGATGCTGACGATGATGATTCTGATGGAGAAGATGACGAGGACGATGATGAGGATGATGACGAAGAAGAAGAACCTGTAGTTGCCAAAAAAAAAGTAAAAAAGAGCAACAAGAAGAAGACTTCCTCGACGACATCCCATTCTAAATCATCTCCCAAAAAGAAATCTTCTAAAAGTAAATGTCCTGAAGATTTTAAGTTTGGCCCTGATTATGGAAAACATCCGGAATGTGATGACTGCGATTTGGAAATGGCCTGTTATAAAGCCAAAAAAGCCAAAAAGAAATAATCACATATTTGCAAAAACAGAGCCCTCTGTAAAGGGGGCTTTTTTTGAAGGAATAAATTATGAAAGAAAAAGAATTAAGAGAAGCTGCAATTTGCGGAATATGCAATAAACCTATTGGAGCTTCTGGTGTTCCTTTGTTTTATCGTGTTCGAATTGAACGTTATGGTTTAAATGCTAAGGCATTACAACGGCAGCAGGGTTTAACTATGGTACTAGGAGGACATGCTCCTTTAGCTGCTGTGATGGGTCCTAATGAAGATATGGCTGATAAGATATTCAGTGCAGAAGTTACTGTCTGTGAAACTTGTTCTTCTGAAAAACCAATTAGAATTACTGTTTTGGCAATGAGGAAATAAAATATGCCATCTGAGGTATACTTAAAGACTGGTGAAGCTTTAGCAATGATTAAACGATTTGAATTAGAATATTCTATTCAAACCTTAAGATTACAACCGTTTGCCTGGAAGAATCCTAAAGATAAGCATTGGTATTTTAAACGAGATCAGCTAATTCAATTCTTAAAAATAAGAAAAGGAACTTCCAAATGGAAAATAATTCCTTTCCCTAAAGATAAAAATCGTACACGAATGTGGAGAATTATTGCTATGAATCGTTTAAGAGTAAGTATCTATCAAGGAAAGGATGTAATTCATCATGAAGATTATAACACCCTCAAAGAGCTCCTGGATCGAAAACCAGGTAAACTCAGCAATAAAGAAGGATATAAAAATGAAAACTGAATTTGCCAGAACTGGCTGCCATCTACTTGATTTATATTTTGGAGGAGGCAGAGGACTTGGAATTCCCTATGGAATAGCTATCAATCTATGTGGAGATACTGGTAGTGGTAAATCCATGCTCGGAAATGAAATGATTGCTGCAGAACATCACCATAGAAAAGATAAGTTTGATTGGCAATATGAAGATGGTGAAAATGGAAATAATTTTGATACTACTGAATTGTATGGTGTAGATATTATGGGAGGCAATCTTTTACTTGAACACACAAAAAAACTCCCTATTAGACCTAAAACAGTAGAAGATATGGATGCCAGACTTTCTATCTTTCTTGGAATGCTTCCCAAAAAGCATTTTGGAATTTATTTAATGGACAGTTTAGATTCTATCTCTGATGAAGATAAAATGAGTCGTTCAAAAAAAAGAAAAGAAGAATATGAGAAAGGTAAAACTTTTGATGAAGGTACTTATGGGATGGCTTCTGCAAAGTTCTTAAGTCAGGAATTCTTCCGAACTCAAACAGCTAAACTACAAGGTAGTAAAGTTATATTGGGTATCGTCAGTCAGGTTCGGGAAAAAATAGGAGCTAAACAATATCAGAAAAAATTAAAAACTTCTGGAGGAAAAGCTAAAAAACACTGGATGGATATAGAAGTGTGGTTCACTCCTATTAAAGATCTTAAAAATGAAGGTAGTGATCTTGTAAATGGTATCTTTGTAGAAGTAGAAGGTCTTAAGTCCCGTGATGGCAGAATGAAAAGAAAAGCTCGTTTCCTTTATTATACTGACTATGGTATTGATGATGTTGGAACCAGTCTTACTTTTCTTTATGATATTAGAAGTAAAGACAAAGGTGAGTATCGAAAAACTATTGCTAACAATATTCCCTGGGAAGTTGCAGATAAACCCAAATTAGATCTTGCTGGTGTAGTAGAATGGTTAAATTTAAATGAAGGTATTAAAAAGAAATATCAAACTTTTAGAAAAAAAATAGATGGTAAAAGAGCTGTTAAACTTAGTATTGTAATGAAATTTATAACTGTCTTTCCTAAATTAAAATTGATTTTTGATGATCATTTTGGAGCTCCTATTGATTTCAATACTCTCAGACTTCAAATAATGAAGGATCCTATATTAAAAAAAGAACTTGATAAAAAAGTTACTGATAAATGGGAAGCTATTGAAGCTGCTGCTAAAAGCGGCCTTGGGAGAAAATACGAATGAAAGATCTTAGACAATTAATGAAAGAAAACAATGTGACTGACACACAAATGTATGCTAAATATCAGTCATTTACAATTCATATGAATAGAAATCGTAATTTCAGCATGTCTCTTAGAATGGCTTTTAATGATAGAGAACAATTTGTTCTGGCTGCTTTAGGTTTAAATTATCTGAATGATGCTCTGATGCATAAAATGGAAGACCCTAAGCAAAGAAGGTTATTCAATTGATTATTATAGGTATAGATCCTGGTGTAGCTGGGGCAATCGCTGCTATCCAACATAAAGAAGTTCTTGAAGTTCATGATCTGCCTCTATTAACTACTTTTAAAACTACAAAAACTAAAAGTGGAAAACAAAAAAAGAATAATCAATTAGATATTGAAGAGTTCTTTATTATGTATAAAGACATGGTAAGAGCATGGAGACCAGAATTAGTAATAATAGAAAAAGTAACTTCTATGCCTGGAGATGGTGCTGTAAGTGCTTTTGCCTTTGGACAGACATTTGGAAGGATTGAAAGTATTATAAGAACTACTGGAGGAAGCAGAATTCATTATACTACTCCTCCTGTATGGAAAAAACACCATAAATTACTGAAGAAAGGAAAACAGGCTGCTGTTGAATTATGCCGGCTTCATTATCCTGATATGATAAGTATTTTTTTAAAAACAAAAGATGGCAGAGCTGATGCTGTACTTATAGCTGAATATGGGAGGTACTTATGCTTAAGTCACTTAGATTAGTTAATTTTCAAGCTCATATTGATTCTTTCATTGAATTGGATGAGGGGATAACGAGTTTAACCGGAGAATCTCACGAAGGTAAAACAGCCATCATGAGAGGATTGAATTGGGCTGTTAATAATGAACCTGCAGGAACCGGCTTTATATCCTATTGGGCCAAACATCAAACTAAAAAAGGAATGACTGTAATTGATCGATCTTGTAAAGTTGAATGTATTCGGGAAGATGGTTCTATTCTTATTCGGGAAAGATCTCTCAGTTTCAATGGTTATCGAATTAATGGTAAAGATCTGGCGAGAGCTGGTGTAGGAGTCCCTGATGAAGTTAAAAAATGGTTTAACATGGGTGAAGTCAATATTCAGAATCAGCATGATAGTCTTTTCTTGCTTCATTCAGGCGGTAAAGGAGGCCAGGAAGTTGCAAGATTCCTTAACTCGGTTGTCAAACTGGATGAAATCCCAAGAGCTTTAACTGCTGTAGAAAGTAAAAAAAGATCTATTAAAAAATTAAGAGAAGCTGAAACTGAGAAAATTACTTCTTGTGAAAGAGATATTAAATCTCTAGGCTGGATTTTGAAAGCTGAACCAGTATTTAAACGTTTGGAAAAAGTAGAGAAAGATATTGAAGATTTGGAAGATAAAGAAAACACCATAATCGAAGAAATTGATAAGTATAATGGTTTAAAAGATGTTCTTGAATTATTTAAATGGACTAAAAATACTTCTCCTTTAGTAGAAAGGTGGTTATCTCTCTATAATAAAGAAGCTCATATACTTGATAATCAAAAGTCTATAAACATTTCTCTCACTTCTTTTTATAAAAATCAATCAATCTTAGTAGTACATCAGGATTGGCTTCCAGAAGCTGAAAAAGCTATTTCTAAGATAAAAGAAATTGAAAATGATATAGGTTTTTCTACACTCCATATCCAAAATATTGAACAGCAAATAATAAAACATGATACTGCAATTCTTTTTCTTGAAAATAATCAACCTTGGTTGGAAAATACTGCTGATAAAATTATGCAATTAGAAATGTTGGATGACACTATTGGAGAATTAGAAAATAAAGAATTAAATATTTCTAATGAGATCACTCTTTTTGAAAGACATGAGGCATCATTAAAAGAATGGAGCACCATGCTGCAAAAAGATGAAAAGAGACTCCCTGCTATTTGCCCTCTTTGCAAATCATCATGGAAAGGGGATAAACATGAAAATAGCCGTTAGTGCCGATTTCCATCTCCGGAGAGACCGGCCTAGAGTAAGAACAGATGAAGATTGGATCCTCTCTCAAAAAAATAATGTGGTAGAACTCTTCAGGAAATGTCGAGATCTAAATGTTGATAAATTGCTTTTAGTTGGTGATATACTTGATTCCTCTAATCAACCTCCCTGGGTAGTAAATATTATTCCGGAAGCTATGGACACTGTAAAAGCAGAGGGACCTTGGTCAGTGGAGGTTCATATTATCCCAGGAAACCATGATTTACAGCATCACCAGTACGCTAATCTTCATAACAGCAGTATAGGGAACTTAATGAGAATGAAGGGCGTGGTGCCCCATGGTGTGAATAAGAAGTTTGAAAATACTGATTTTCTTGAAGAATTTGGAATTGTGATTATTCATCGATTAATCATGCCTGATGCAAATGAAAGTCTGGCCCGATTAGCAAATGCGGAAATAGCTGCCGATATCATGGAATCATTTCCTACTGCTGAATTTATACTCACTGGAGATTATCATAAACATTATGTAGAAATATACGAAGATACTATTCTTTTCAATCCTGGATGTCTAAACCGGCAAAGTGCTGATGAGAAAAATTATGAAGTAGGTTTCTATGCTTTTGATACTGAAGATAGCAGTTATGGGTTTTTCCCATTAGAAAGTGATGATGTGACCTTGATAGATGATTCATATCTGGTAGAGCAACATGCTCGTGAGGATTCCCTTACAGCATATGCAGAACAATTAGCAAGTTCCAAAGGTCTGTCTTTTGATCTCTGGGAAGTCGTGAAAAAACTGTCAGTGAACAGTTCAAAACTTGTAAAAAATATATTAGAGGAGATAAGAACTAATGTCTAAAGAAATGACTATTGAACAAGTAGAAGCTTTACAGGCTAAAATAGCTGAATTAACCACAGAATGTGCAGAAACTGAAGGAGCTATTAAGCAAATTAAAGCCCAATGGAAATCTGAATACAAATGTGATACTAAAGAAGAGATGGAAGCATTACAGAAAGAAACTGCAGAACGTATTTCAATGCTCCAGGTGAAACGAGAAACACTCACAGCTAAAATTCAAGAACTTCTTCCGGAAGAAATTCTTAATGCTATAATAGATGATGACGAAGACGAAGAAGATGAAGATTACTGAGTTAGATGTGGCTTTAGAAGCTATAAAAGACATAGCTAATAAATTGAATATGCCAATAGAAAGTGTAAAAAATGTACTTATTAAATTATCACAAAGAGGAATATCTGGTGCTAAAGGTGGTAAACTTTTACGTGATAAACTAAAGGAATTGCGAAATGAATAATACAGCATTAAGAAACATACTGGATAAGAAAAAATATCTCCTGGAAGAAACAGAAATATCTCTGGAACAGGCTGAACTAAAAAAAGTAAAACTGAGTAAAAAATTAGAAGCTGTGGAAAAAGCTCAGTTAATTATCCAAACAGCTGCTCATCAAATTGAAAGAAGTATTGCTTATCATCTTTCAGATCTGGTTAATACTCCTCTACAGGCTTTGTTTCCGGGAAATGTATTTGATATCGACTTTACCACAAAGAACAACAATAGCCATGCTGCTATCACTGTGGAGAAAGGTGGAAGCAAACAAGCTCCCCTGGATTCTGCAGGTGGTGGACTCGCTGACGTAGTGGCTTTAGGATTGAGATTAGCTGTATGGAGCATGGGAAAAACAGCTAATTTATTATGTTTGGATGAGCCGGCAAAAAATCTTGATGTGGTCCGGTCTCCTATCATGACTCAATTACTAAAAGACATCAGTGATCAATTGGAAGTACAGGTATTATTAAGTACTCATAAAGAGGATCAGATTGACAGTGCTGATCGGGTATACAAAATAGTTCAGAAATTCAATAAAAAACTGGGATATAAAGTTTCCAGAGTTAATTTAGTAAGGAGTTAAGTATGAATTGGTTAATATTATTATTTGCATTAGAGTTAAGTTTTATACCTAATTATGAAAGTTTAAATGCTATTTATCCACATATTGAAGTAAATGTAAATGAAAATATTGAATATACATTATTAGAAGCTGAAATAATAATAGGGAATATATTTTTTATTGGTGGAACAACAAAGACAAATATTCAACTTACAAATGTTAATACTTATCTTCTTCATTTCGAACCAGATTATTTAATTAATGCAGGATTAAAATTTGGAATTTTAAAAATAGGATACAGACAGTTATGTTTATATCCTATACAACCTTATGAAATTATATACCAACCAAAGGATAGTAATAAAGGATATAAAGAATTCTATATAAGAATAAGTAATAAATATTAACTATACTTCATATTTTCATTTTTACTTAAAACGATTTACCATACCTCCCCCATCTTCAGCAGAACCACCATCTATTATATCAAATTCTTCTATTATCCATACCTTATTAGCTGAAGTTTTGTTTATATAAAAAGTCAACCATGGATCTGTACTATGTCCAACTACCATATAAAATCCATCTTCACTAAAAATAGCTCCTTCTGCATTGCCTGTAGGAGGTGTAACAGGATCAGTTAATTTAACAAAAGTATCTCCAAATCGCTGATATACTGTGACGTATGGAGATGCACCATGTGACACAGTTAAAAATAAATCATTACGAGAAAAACTTGTACGGAACCCTGCACCTGCAGGTAGAGATACTGGAGGAGTTAATGCTACCCACGTATTACCATTACGTTTCAAAATATTGATATTTGGTAAAACTGATACACCACAGGCAACATAATCACCATTATGAGAAAAAGCTACCCCTCGAATTGTTGATGCTTGTGTTGGAAATGCCATCTGTTTAAGAGCTCCTCCTTCTAATTTATACATATAAGCATATGGTGAAGACTGTGTTCCTATTAATATAAAATTATTATCTGATGAAAAACCAACACTTATACCATTACTGGCAGGAAGACTTGAAGGATTTGAAAGTTTTGTAAAAACATCCCCAGAACGAGAATATACCGTAAGATATGGTGTACCTTGATGAGCTACTGCTAAATAATTACCGTCATGTGAAAATGCACAATCGTGTGCTTGATCAGGAGGCAAACCTCCTGTAGGATCTGCTACTTTTGCAAAAGCATCACCAGACCTCTTATAAATCTGTATAAAAGGTGATTGAACACTGCTTATAGCTAAGTGAGCAGCATCCCTTGTAAAGGAGGCTCCTTTTGCAGCATTAGTGGGTAAATCTCCTGTAGGATCTGAAAGTTTTGTAAAAGTATCACCAGCCCGTTTATATATATGAACATAAGGTGTACTACTTGCTGCAGCACCCAAATAAATACCATCATATGAAAATGTCACTCCATTACAAGTGGCTCCAGGTTTAGTCCCCGGATCAGATAATTTAAGTATACTTCCTGCTTGATAATTCTGTACTCCTTTATAAACTAATACCAATCTGTCTCTAGGATATAAACTTAAATATCCAGCACTTCCTTTTATAGTAAAATATTTTGTTTTATATTCTATAATATGCTCTGCATCTGTTTGTATTACTGTAGCATATCCCTCTGATAAAATATCAATTGCATCACCTTCAACTGGATTTGCAGGTAAAGTTAATTCATAATCACCAGATATTAAATATTTTTTTCCGAAAACCAAAGTTGTATCTGCTGTAATAATTTCTCTAGGCCCGGTAGCAAACAATGCAATGATCCCTACAAGCCAATTTTTAAAAGCAAGCCAATTCCAATGTCTATCAATCAGAGCTGGAGTGCTTTCATTTGGTAATACTGTGTAAATTACTGCATCATCCGGAAGTACTACAGGATCTACTACATCATAATCTTCAATTCTTTTAAATCCACCAGCCATACTAAACTCCTATTTAAACATCATGATCAATAAGGGGATAGTTATTCTCCCCTACAATGAAATCATCATTATGATCTACAAGATAATTTCCTTCATGCACATCAGGCCATAATAACACAAAAACGCCTGAAGGTGTGAGTGCTTCTAATTCTGTTTGAGAAATAACAGCATCTGTAGTTATTGTAAACCCGGCAGGATAACCAGGAACAAACGTAGTATAAGTTGCTTCATACAATACAAACAATATTCTTTTTATTTCTGGAAGAGTTCCAGAGATAGATAACGATATTTTCACATTAATACGATGTCTATAATCTGTATCATTATCATTCTCTCTGGCCTCATCCCAAACAACTCCAATTATCGTCAATTCAGCCCCTGTAGCTGTCGGAAGTACAAAACGGTCCCTTATTTCCAGTACAGCAGTCTGAAGAGGCAGAGCAGCAGCTGTCATAGCTGTAAGGAGCTTTTGAAGATCTTCACTATCTTTAAAACGTTCTACAAGAAGTGATACAGCTATTGTAGGATAATCAATAGGAATTATTTCTGCCATTTTATACCTCTATGTCAATGAAATATCTAAATTACCTATTGCAAACTCAATTATATCACCATCAGTCATTGGTTTACTTGTATCAAGATCACCCCACATCAGCATATTACCACCAGAGATTGCATCAAATAATGCAAATGCTACAACCGTTCCCCAATCTGCTGTTGACTGTACAAATGTAATCTTTGCTGAATTAGCTGTTACTCCACCGGAAGAAACATCCCAATCTTCTGCAATCATACGAGCATAACTTCCACCAGTCACTTCTGTTCCACCACCTGCATCAGTAGGTGCTACTGTGAATAATGCACAATATATATTTGTTGGTACTACAAAAGCAGCTATCTTTAATATGTGATCTAATACCTTATCTTCTGTGTAATCACTAAATGAACCTGCCATTACTTAACTCCTTTTTCAGTTACATATTCAAATAACTGTGTTAATTCCAAAACTGATGTTGCCGGATCAACTTGGTACTTGTCCCATTCTCCAAGAATCAATGCCCAAACATCATCTTTACTTTTTCCAATTGTTGCTACATATCCTGGAGTCCCTTTTTTAAAACCTACACTAAATTCAATCCAATCATCAAGTCCCGTTGCTACTATTGTGCCAGTAGTCGGTAACACTTTAAACTTTAAATCAACAAAATATAATTCAAAATTATGTATTAACCAAACAAATGTGAGTGTTAAGTCATTTACTAAATCTATCATATTCTTTCTCCCTTAATCTTTTTTCAAGAACATAAGTTCCTGATATGGTGGTATGTTATCTACTGTACTTTCTGTATGATACATTGTGTGTCTATGTCCAGAAGAAACAGCAGCAGCATAAGCTGAACCACCACTATTACAAGCTATTTCTCCATTTCTATAACCAGTAACATTAGTACTTACATGATTATGAGTATTTGCTCCACCAGTAGCACCAGCAATTGACTTACCCTGTATCCATTTACCATCTGCTGCTGAAAATGCACTCCAACCATCAGGTATTACAGATCCTTTAAAAAATGCACATATTCCAGATGGTAACTCACCAGTTTCTGAATCTGGTTTAACAGGAATAAGCCCATGCCATAATGGATAATTTTCACCACCAACATGTGTATGAGTATTTGAATGTGAGTGGTTCCCTGGACTCACTCCTTTATTGCCACCAGAAGAGTCAGCACTGTTGTCAGTAGTAATAGATGGGGTAACAGCATTAGTACTACCTGAATGTACGTGCGAATGATCTGCATTTCCACCTGTAGGTGTTGCCTCAGGTGCTAAATCACATTTATACATTTTATCAATTGCAGCACTTAATGCACTCCAACCTGATGGAGCTGACCCTCCATCATAAAATAAGAACATTGAAGTTTTTATTGCGTCCCCATCAGTAACAGGTAATACTTTTAAATATTCTGGCTCATTATTTACTGAAGGATGTGTATGATTTATAGTGTGAGTATGAGATCTAGCACCAATTACCCTGTTTTCGCCACTGCCAGATTGCTTATTATTTGAAAGCCCACCAGAACTGCCGCTAAATGTACCATGGTCATGTGTTTCAGATCCACCAGTAGATCCTTCTGAACTATGTACTTTCGGATATTTACCAATCAAATCAAGAGCAACATCAGAACCATCAACTTTATTCCAACCACTTACATCAGTTGAAACAGTAGCAAATGCAATTAGATTCTCTTCAAAGGACCCTGATACATCAGCAGCACCACTAACACTAGATACAGAATCACATGATCCTATTACTTCATGTGGTATAGTTGCTGATGCCTCAACAACACTTACACTATCAGCAGATCCTTCTATAGATCTTAATACTGTCATTGTACCCTGAACAAACGGTACAGTAGAAACAGAAGCAGACAAACCTCTTGCTTTAAAAGAAACATTAGCAGCACCACTTACAGCAGATATTCCTACTACAGATCCTCCCATTACAAACCCAGTTTCCAAAAGAGCTTGTACTCCTGAAGCAGTAAAAGTATTTAACATAATCTGAGTAATAACAGCATCACTATAAACGGCATAACCAGCAGGATATTGAGTGACATAATCTACATAAGTAGCTCCAAAAAAAGTATAGAGTACTTTTTTTATTTCAGAAATAGTGCCTGAAATTGATAAAACAGCTTTAACAGAAATTTTATCCCGATATTCATTATCCGTTTCTATTACATCTAATTTTCGGGAAACATCCCAGACATTACCTATTATCGTTAGTTCCGGACCTTCAGCTGTTTCTAATACAAATAACTCATCTATCTCAAAAACAGCTGTCTGAAGATCCATAGCAACTTCTGCTGTTATCACTAAAAGTTTTTGAATATCTTCACTATCTTTGAATCTCTCAATTAAAAGAGAAAGAGCAATTGTGGGATAATCAATAGCTGAAAGCTCTGCCATTTATGGTCCTTCTATTATTGTTATACGGGTTAAAACTATTTCCGCACTTTCTCTATTAAGAACAATAATATCATCTTCAGCATATACAGGCGTTCCTCCAGGAGTTGCAGTATCATCGATTTCAATTGTTAAATCTCCTGATCCTGGAACCTCATATACAGGAATAGAAAGTCTTAATCTGATAACATCAGTTCCCTGTTTAAGATTTTCTTCTGCCCAAGCTACAATTGCAGCTTTAACCTGATCATCACCATCAGAAGGATAGACTTCTTCAGTATTGGGTATTCTGGTGATTCTAACCCATATATAAATAGGCGTAGGTCTACTGAAATCAATTATAGTCACAGTACTATCAATAGGGTCTATAGCTGTACCAGAAGCATTCAAACCATATATTTCAACACCAGCCGGTGCATTATCATAAATAGCCTGAGCAATTTCATCTTCATTACCTCCTAAAACAACTACTTCAAAAGATTTTGCAGGTATTCCAGAAGAATCCACCACCAAAGTTCTATTACTAAAAACAGAAACTGCACTAACATTATCTACTTTTTCTACAGCAATTCTTATAGCATTATCTGTACCCTTTCCAGAAATAAGTTCTTCCCTGCGTCTTATTCTTAGAACAGGATCTGCTTCTTTTTCTGCTCCAGTTTCTCCTGCAGATGGATTATTGACAGAAGACCATCCGGAAATCGGAGTAACTATCTCTGTTAAAGAATTTGCTGGTGCTGTGATTATTCCAGCTATATTAGATTGAAAATTTCCAGCAGAAGCCTGTTCATTTAAAGTCCAAAGAGAATTATAATCAAATGAAAAATCAATATTAGCAAATATCTCTAAAGTACCATCTACTAAAGTTCCTGTTACTACATTTGGAAGCTCTGCTATCATAGCTGTAATTATCTCATCTACTGTAGGATCAGCATCTGCAATGACAGAATAAACTATACTATTGATTGTAATAGTATAATCATCATCCTCACTAGGATCATCTGGTGTTAATACTACTTTCCTGGCAATAGCTTTTGTTATGACAATCCCATCCACTAAAGCAAAATAAAGATCTTCTGATGGAGAAAAGGCAGGTGCTAATGTGATTCTATTTTCATCAGCTGCTAAAATTGTACCTTCATCACCATAACAAAGTACATCCTGAACAAAAGTAAATCCTGCATCATTTCTTTTTGTACCGGTTTCAGCACTAATTCTATCCAAACTAACACCTGTAGCTGAATCAGGATCCCTTGCCAAATATACTTCTTCTGTAATTTCATCCTGATCTGCCATTATTTTAGCTGTGATAGCTGTTATCTGTCCAAATGGACCACTGGGATCTAAATCTACATCATCTCCAAACTCTTCTTTAAAAAGATCTTCTACTTTTATTTTCCATTCTGCTAATGATTCTTTTTGATAACCAGAATCTGTAAATATACCCATCAAGAAACCTCCTTTTCTACACCACCAGAAATTAAACCCAGTGTTGTATCTGCTTCAAACGTAATCTTATAAGCTCTTGTAGCTCCTATGTACTCTCCAGAGTAAGAAACAATTGAATTTACATCTTCTGTTTCTAAAAGAGTATTTTTAAAAAAAGAATCTACCAGTGATTTATCATTTGTTTTAACAAACACTTGAGAAATATAAGGTATTCCTTGCGTTTTATCTAAAAAATAATCACCTTTAAGCATAAGTAATCTACTTTCACATAATTGAGCAAGTGCTCCATTTTCTGAAATTAAAACCAGATTTCTCTTAGCTAGCACAATATCATTTGTCAAAGGATCAATATATAAATTTTTCACTCTGCACTCACCTTTACACTTTGCAGTGTCGTTAAAGAAGTTTTTGCAGTTGTTGCTGCTGCCTGTAAAGCTGTTAAAATAGCAGCATTTTGACCTGCAGTACCAGCTGGTAACGTCATCCAACTATCACTTAATAAAGTAGTTAATAATGTATCAAGAACATCACCTTTTACAAATGGTGAATCTCCAGAACCTATAGTCATTTTACCATTTTTATCTATATACATTTTCAATGCTGATTCAATAACTTTAGGAGAAAGCCCTACAATAGCCATAGCATCTGTTTCAGAAAAACGATGTTTTCCTTCCGGAGAAACTTGTTTATCTCCTTCTGAATTAACCCAAGCACCAAGTGCTACTTCAGAAAAAACTAAAAGAACCCCATCTCCTTTTTGCACTTCCCAAGATAATTCAAAAGCTTGTCCTGAAGGAAAAATAACTGGAACACCAGGAATCACTGGTAAAGCTACTTCCGTATTTTTTACTGTTATTTTACTCAAAAGAGGTAACACTTCAGCAGTATGAGTAACTTCATCATATTTTTCTATCTTCCCTGGGATAGCTGTGTGAACATCTTCTAACTTAGAGTTTAACCATATTGTCATAGCCTCTACTAAATCTGTTCTCATGACACCCCTTCTCCCATAGATATGAAAGTTCCTCCATAATTATTACCTGAAAATGATATTTTTTCAAGAATAAAAGTTCCAATAACAGTACTCTTATCTAAAACCACAACTCCATTAGGATTTAATTGAGGATTTAAAAGACATTTAAAAGACATTCTTAATGGAAATTCTTCTTCGGGATTACCGGCTTTACTTGAATCTGTCAATTTAGCTGATCCTATCAATCCTGTCTCCGGAGTTAAATAAACCACTTTAAATCGTGTATCTGCAGTTTTTCTTTTGAAAACTACTACTGTGGTATTATCAATAAACAGATCCATTCCATTAGCATTTAAAATATCTTTACATCTGGCAAGTGCTGTTTTAGCAGATCCAGAATAAGAAAAACCATTAGATAACTTAACACGTTTAGCTATTTCAAATCCATAATTTGAAAGTCCCAAAGCTGCAGCTATGTCTTTTAAAGGTGTAATTACAGCTGTATCTCTTTTATAAGATAAAGCAACTGTAATATATGCAAGATCTCTATTAGCATTTTGAATACTTCCAGCAATAAGATCCACAACACGATTAGATCCTGCTTTATAAGAAACACTTTCTGTAATTTGACCTACATAAATAACACCTATCCCCTCATCTTCATAACCAGCTGAGATAGTAACACTGGCTCCTTTTTTTAAAAACTTTTCTTGTGTAGCAACTGAAGGGTTATATATTTTTAATTGAACTGAATTAGCTGAAAAATCAATGGATCTTTCAATTTGAAAATCAATATTCAAATCTGATATAAGAATTCCAGTGTTTTCAAATCCAATTTTCACAGTTAGAATTCTATTGAAAGCCATTTGCATCCTTCCAGATATCAAACTCTTCATCAGAAAGATAAAACAAATTATGACCATTTCCAAAACTATCATAAGTTATTTCTGGCCCTAAAGCTGAATCCTGTAAGAAAATTAAAAATTGACCAGTTAAACTTGTAGAGAATTGATAAAGCAAAGGATAATTAGCAACTACTTTAATTCCATTCAAAGTTATCTCAGATTCTATTTCTATATATGAATTAAGCATCCAATATTCACTTTTAGTATTCCAGGCAAATCTGAGGCTGATTTCAATACCATCAAGTGTAACTCTTTCTGTAATATCTGATGATTGATTTTGAAAAATAGGTATTTTAAGCATTTAACGTGCTCCTCCCCTCAGATAATTAGATTTTGCAGTATAAGTTTCACTCTCAGGAGCTTGTGTGCCTATATCAGCCGGAGGAGAAGCTTGCTGACTCTCCGGAGTTTCTAATTCAGTTATAACAATATTGGCATCTATTGATACTTTTTTAAGTCTTATAATTCTAAATTCTGTGAATGATACTTCAAAAGTACCTGCTTCACCAGTTCCTTCCCCTCTGGAAATACCTACTTTAGTAATAGCACTATCTTCATACACCTCTAAATCAGTTACTAAAGTTACTAATTCTTTAGCTTTCCATAACTGCTTAAAAAGATCATATACATCCTGCACTCTATTTGTGACCAACTCTCCTATTTTTAAACTATAATTTGAGATCAAAAATGAAGTAGATCCGGAACGTAACTTATTCTCAATATGATCTGAGATAGGGGATCCTTCTTCTACTGGATGACTGGCTACTTCATTATCAAGAGAATGTGATTCTGATAATTGAAGATCAAATACTAAACTAAAAGAATCACTTTTAATGGATTTACTTCTTTTTCGTCCTCCAAATAACATAGCTGGAACCTTTAAATTAGCCATTAAATCCCTGCCTCTACAAGTATTTTTTTAACCTCAATAGCTACTGCTGATCTGGCTGCAGCCGCTACTGCAGGTGCATTATTAGTGTCTACTCCATTTATTGTAATTGGAGATTCCACAGCAATATTTGTTGTTGAAGTAGTGGAAGTTCCCCTAGCTCCATCTCCAGTTATAGAATCAGAAGGTTTTGTAGTAGTCATTCCATATTTATCTAACCCTTCTACATGTTTAAACTTATCAAAAAATTTAGAAATATTATCGATAATACTTTGAATCCATCTAGCTATAGCCCCAATAGGACCTTCAGCTTCAGTAATCCATGTCAAAAAACCTTTGGTATCTCTTAATAATTGATTAAATTTATCAAGCATCCATTCAAAAGGACCTACAAAAATATCCAGAAAAACATCTCCAATAGTATTAATAGTATCTAAAAGCCATTTAAATAACATCCCAATAGGAGTCAAAACAGCCATAACAGCTCTAAAGACTACTACAAGAGGACGTAAAAGCAAACCTATTGTATTTATAATTGGAGGTAAAACATCAGCTGCAAATCTCACAAATTCTTCGAATAGTTTATTAAGTCCAGAATTTTTCATAAACTTAACTGCAGTAGCTCCCATCCTGGATCTATATTGTTTAACAGCTCCGCTTAATCCTCGGAAAGCAAATCCTGCCATCTTAGCAGCTGTGCCTCCTGCTCTTTCTAATTCATCATTAAATTGAGCTACAGCTTCTGCACTACCTGTAATAACAGGTGAAAGAGCTTGCCAGGTTCTTTCATCTAAACTCGCCAAAAATGCTTTTTTAGCTACAGCATCCATGTTTTCCATAGCCATTAAAAAAGCATCAATATTTTGAATATTACCAGTTTCATCTACAAAATCACCAATAGCTACTCCACCTGCAGCCATAGCTTTTGCCATTTTTTCTGAAGGATTAACTAAATCCTTTATGGCATTACGAACCATAGTACCGGCTCTTTCACCTCTGACACCATTATTAGCAAGTACACCTAACCATGCACTCAAGTTTTCAACACTGAGCCCTGCAAGTCTACCAGCAGGTCCTATTTTAGATATGGCAGCTCCTAATTGTACAATATCAGTATTTGCATTAGCAGCAGTAAAAGCCATGATATCATTTATACGAGCAAGATCTTCTACCTGTAAAGCATTGGAAGACATAATATTTGTAGCAATATCTGCTGCAGTAGCAAGATTCATCTCACCTGCAGCTGCTAATTGAAGTGTTCCCGGTAAAGCAGCCATTGTTTCTTTAACAGAAAGACCAGCCATTGCTAAAAACTTCTGAGCTTCTGCAGATTCTTTTACTGTGAAAATACTTGCTTCACCAGCTCTTAATGCTGAAGCTTCTAATTGATTCATTTCTTTAGCAGAAGCTAAAGTTACTTTTTGAACACCCTTCATAGCTGTTTCAAATGCAATGAATTGTCTGGTGGCTGAAGCAATTGCTTTAATAGCTTTAACTACTGCAAAAATTGCTCCCACCACTAAAGCTAAAGCTGCAACTGCTCCTAATGCAAATGATGGTATTTTAGCCAAAGCATTTCCCAGAAAAGGTATATTAGCTGCAGCTCCTTTTATCCCTTTGCCAAATTGAGTTAATTTAGGATTGAAAAATCCCCCTACTTTTTGAAAACCAGCTATCATTCCTTTAAGAAATTTATTGTTACCAGCCATTACAGATGCTACAATACTATTCCAGGTTTTGGTGATCCAGACTTTTAATTTTAATAGATTAGCTCTTACAAGAGGACCTATTTTAGTTAATCCTACTTTTGTAGCTCTCCAAATTCCAGCCATATGGCTTTTAAAATTAGTCCATAATTTCTTCCAACCTGTATTCATTAAATGCATCCAGGAACGTACAGAACTTCTAATACGAGTTATAAGAAGACCAAACCTATTCATTGGAAGCATGATGCCTGTAATGGAATTACTTAACCCTTTAAAGACACCTCCAAAAGGAAGCTTATTTAAAATCTGAAATGTATTTTTAAAACCATTAAGAAAAACACGGGTCCGGTTAAATGTTGTAATAAATCCGGACATGCTGTTAAACCATTGGTTAGGGATTCCCTTTTTTAATTGATCTTGAAATTTATTCCAGGAGTTATCTGCTCCTTTCATATTTTCTTTAGCTTCATTTATTTTTTTGGAAAATTTATGAACTTTAGAAGTGTCAGCTTTGAAAGAAAACTTTGATATAAATTCTTCAATAACCACTGTACTCCCCTTATTTACCAGTTTTATCTTGCTTTATAGATTCTAAACCTTTTTTAGCAGTCTGATAATCCTGTTCCATATCTAATAAAGCATTTACTTTAAAAACATCATCTAAAGACCATTCTGTCTCTATCTGGTGTCTACTGATCTGAAAATTAGATTCTTTTATTATTCTCCAAACTAACCACTCAGATTCAAAATCTTTTTCTAAAGTTCCTACTTCACCTAAATCTTTTAAGTCTCTTCTTCTGTCTCTTCTTCCCCTGGAATAGTAAGGATTGTGCTCATTAACTCTCCAATATCTCCCTCCAGGTCCCTTATTAAAGGGAAGCGATTATGCCTCATTACATCAAAGGCAACTGTAAATATAGCATCAGGATCTAATCCAGTAAATGCCCCATTAAAAGAGGCTTCTGAATCAATTTGAAAAGGTGCCTTTCCTGCAGGGATAACCTGCACACATGAAAAAATCTGAAGCCAAAGGGTATTCAGATCTTTATCTTCTAAAGTACTTAGTGCCGGTCCTAGAGCTGCAAATACCTCTGTTTGAGAATCTGCACTAAAAGCTGTTCCGATAATCCCAGTCAATTTTTTTAGAACAGCCATGGCTGTGAGAGGGGAAAGAGTTCCAATGTGAAACTCTGTTCCCTCCACAGTTACAGTTTTTGTGGTTTTAATCATTTCCTTCCTTCCTTCCTTTAATGATTATATTTATAAAATATTAGTCCCGATATGTGTAATACCAGGTCCTGTATCAATCACCCATTCTCTTGTTACAGCTGAACTCGAAACTTCAAGATCCGGAGTTTTCTTTATCCACGCCTGTGGAAAAGCAGCTAAAGTTGTACCATTCAAATCTTTCATAAGAAAAGGTACTTTCCCAAGATTAGCCAATTTATCAGCTTCATGCAGAGCCATTAGCAATTCATTTGCTAAACTGGTTCCCAGCAATGTTAAAGTGATCATTGCATCGTACACATTTTTTGCATACCTCTCTATAGAACCATCAGCTCCTCTTACTTTTTCATAGAAATCATCTTCAGTAGCAATAGTAAGAAATGTGTCAGGGGCATAACCTGTTACCAAAATAGGTCCCATAGTGACGATAACTAATTTAGGATCAATAGTTCTTACAATAGGATCAAGCATTGTTTTCCTCCCTTATTAAATTGATAGTGTTCCGGTGATAGCAACTTTCTGAATTGCACCCTGGTAACTACTATTAAATGAAACACCATCGAGAAAGCGAATTACTCTATCAGCAGGATCAGTTTCAACTCTCTTAGGTATCACTATTGTGGTATCTTCTGCATTAAGAAGATCAACTTCAGCTCTGGACATTACACCTCTGATAGCATTCTCAACCAAAGTAATTCCAGCATCTGTGAATGGTACTTTTCTGTTATTCAACAGAGATGCAAAAACAGCAGTTTGCATTTCTGCTTCCAACCAGTGCGTTCCTCTGATGATATCAATATATTCACCACCAATCACTTTACCATCCAAAGTTATCGGTACACCACCAGTTTTTACATAAACATTTGCATTATTATTTTTAGCAAATATTTCCTGACCCGTACCTATCTCATCAGATACAGTAACACTTTTCAGAGACTTAAAAGCCCAGGTTTGACTTGCCGGATCATAAGGCAATGCTTCTCCAATCCATGCAATAAAGGAAAACTCTACTACAGAAGTGCTTATTCCATTCTGATCCTGAGCTAACTCATTGTAAATAATGACCGTATGATCATATCCTAAAGCTTTTAATTGAGTAGCTAAATCATCTGTTCCCGGTGTATTACCAAGAGCTGTTCCCAATGTAGAAATTCCACCATTCAAGTAAGAGGATCCTGTAAGATCAGTTCCAGGTCCAGAAACAACAGCTGAAATAACTATACTTGAAGAATTACCTGTAGTATCACTGGTAAAAACCATTCTACTGTCAGTATAAGCTACTGTAACACCAGTTACTCCTGCAGCTGTAATAGCTGCTTCCAATGCTGTAGCAACTGCAGCCATATCAGCAGGTAGACTTGCATCAGTTCCTTCTGTCTCATCTCCACCATCAAAATAAGCAGCTGCAGTTAAATCAGTTCCTGCAGGTGCTGCTGCTATTTCTACTAAAAGACTTGAACTAGCTCCCGTACTGTCGCTTCCGAAAATAAATCTTCCGGAATCAGAATCATAAACTACAGTTACAGCTTCTAAGCCAGTTTCACCTCTTACTGCAGTCTGAAGAAGAGTTGCCATACCTGCCCAGGTAGTTCCTGTAGTTAAGTTAATAGCTGCTACAGGTATTGCTGATCCACCATCTAATGTAACATCAAATTCACCATCCGTCACAAGTTGAAAAGCCGCCATTTTACCAGCTACAATGCCTGTAACCCATAAACCTGCAGTAGCTCCCGATGACATATTAATACCATCTACTTCAACAGCAGCAGCTCCATCTTTTGCAATCATGAATTCACCATCAGTAATTGCCTGAAAAGCAGCTAAAGTTCCTAATGCTCCACTGGTAAAAAAACCAGCAGCCAAAGCTACTTGAATTCCTATGATTGCTTTTTCTGCAGAAGTATAGCCAAATATTTTCACTTGAGTTTCAGCCCATGCTGCAACTTCTAAAATATCTGCTTCTGTAGATGATTTGATTGTAAAAGCATACCAATCAGTATAAACAGCATTGATAGCATTCAAAGCTGCCGTCCAATTAGCATCTCCTGCATCTTTTCTTCCCACCATGAATGTTCCAGGATTAGGATTCTGACTGAAATAAGCCACAGCAGCCCGATATTCCAAATCAGTGATAGCCCATCCATCCTCTGTCATAGCTGTTGTGTGTGGATATAATTGATACCTATTACCCCCCAACATAGGGTTATTCAAACTTCCAGGGGTAAACTCAGAAATAATTGCACCACTTCCAAATCCTAACTGCGTAGGATATCGTGTTTCACGAGTAATATTTACCGCTACAATGTCTTTAACTTCAGACATAATAACCTCCTAAACGTTATTTTTATGGAGTCACTGAATCTTTAGTGATCTCCAAAATTCTAGTTTCACTACCATCTTCATTATCAATTGCTCCAGCAATATTCACATCTTCTATCCATGGTAACTCTTCTCTCATACTATCATAAAAGGAAAAGACCGGAGATACAATACTTTCTTTATGCGGTTTATTATTAATTCGAAAAGGAATAGATGTTATTGGTATCTCCACATCTTTGATTCCTAAACCTAAAGCCGATAAAAATTCAGTAACATAAACAGTTTCTAAAGCTGATAATACTATTTTTAAGAACTCTCCATCTCCATTAACTTGCCTGATTTCTACTTCACCTTCATATGGAGTAAATCTTACCAAATAAGGAAGATCTACCAATGGAGGATCTTCTGTACTTGGATCATGAATATCTCCGGAAGTAGAAGCTCCTGTTTTCTTTAAAATTGTAGGAGTATAACCTATTACAATATAAGGATCATCTGTTACCGGTAATGCTAACCCAGTATCTGATTGAAAAAGTTTAACTGTTAATTCTTCAGCAGTAAATATTAGAGAGAGCAAATCATAGACATGTTCATACAATTCATCTAATGTCATGCATCAACCTCTCTCCATACAATTATATAACGATAATAACTTAAATCTGCAAAAGGGCCCTTCTGATCACTCCAATCAAGCTCTTTGATACATTCATACCAGTTATCATGGTAAAGTACGTAGGTGCCCTTAGTAGAGGCGTTTGGAGTAGGAATATTGAGTTTCTCTTCCGAAAAAACAACCATTAAACCGGAAGTAAGAACCCCCTCAGTTTGTTCTACTGTAACCTGACCTTTATAAGGCTGAATATTTCCTTGGAAAGTTGTTATAGGTGCAGAGTCAGTTAAAGGTTTCCCTTTTACAAAGCTCTGATTTACTTCTTTTCTTTGAATTGTGGTTTTATAAAATAAAGACATTACATCACCACCTTATGTGTGATTTTACTTCTCATTTTATTAGTATCTAATAAAGGAGTGCTATTAGGTGTTACTGCTCTACCACTGGGACGGACTTTATAATTTTCAGAAAGAGGAGCAAATGTTCGTTTTATAAATTGATCTTTTAAAAATTGAGTATATCGCTTCCCTAATAAATTATAAATTTCTTTCCGAGACATATTACCTTTCAAAAGTTCACTATATAAAAATTTCATATATTGTGCTACTTCAGATTTTCGATCATTTAAAGTAGTTTTAAATACTGGACGAGATGGTAAATGAGCTTTTGCAGAACCTTTTTCAAAATGAGCCATTCGCATAGCAAAGTTTTTATCCATATTTTTGCCAGCTCCTTTTGAAAAGAGACCTACCTCTACATGATCTTTAGTCATTTTATCAATATTTTTAATTATAGCTTGAAGGGAATCACCTTTTTGAACTACTTTAAAACTCATTAGTTAACTCCCAGATACCATTAAAGCAGAAGCTCCAATAACACTCATAGAAGTATTAGACATTGACATTAACTGTAAAAGTAATTGTCCATATGAAGTAGTAGCCAATAATTTTAAACCGGCACTAACCCCTCCACCAGCAAATTGTGGAGTACTGGGATAGAAAGACTCAGATAAATCCTGCTGTCTTCTACTGGCCTGAGCACCACGTTTACTTGAAGATGTACTATACAACTCCGGTTTAGAAAGAGTTATATCATGGGCAGCTCTCAATGACACAGCTAATTCATACTTGGTACCATAATAAGCAGATGAGGTTTTTAACCGAGCTAATGCAATATAAGTTTCTATATCAACATCATCTTTAATACCTGGATATGTTTGAACTATTTGTGAAGCTGAGAGTCCCATTATTTACCTCTTATTCTTCTTCATCTTTTTTTGGGTTTTTGATTAACTCTCTCTGATCATCAATCACACCCTTAAGGAAATCATTTCCTTTTCTACGCCATTGAGTCAAAAGTTTTAAATCAAAAGTATTCTTTACAAGAGCTTCCTGCTCTTCACTTTCAAGTTCTCCAAACTTTTTTTCAGTTTCAATAGCTATCACTTTATCTTTGGCATCTTTCTTTTCTACAGCATATTTTACAACAATATACTCTGCCTCAAGATAATACTTAATTTTCTTAAGTTCTCTCACCTGATTCCATGTTTCATCAGGCATTTCATTTATCCCTGGAATAAGTGTTATAGTTTTCTGTTTTCGATGAGAAGCATTTCTTCCAGCATTAACACCTTTCTGGCCCTTAACCTTTTTCGTAGGTATAGGTAATGTCAAAACACCGGCATTAGGTTTCTTAAAATCAATAATCATAAATACCTTCCTTGTGTAAATGAGCACACCCTACAAATAGCAGGGTGTGCATCCTCTTATATGTTATCGGCAAAAATAACACTCTGAGGGTAATAAATTATAATTCCACCATGTTCAGCCCATACAGGAATCACATAAGTGAAAGGAGTTTCCTGAAATTCTCTTTCCTGTTTGGTAGGAACTGGGAACAACTGTGTAAGGTGATCAGCATCACGCACATACGCAATCATTCTATCAGAACTACCATCACCTACTCCCTCCAAATCAGGAATAGACAGAACAGTTACATCAGGATTATTTCTTTTGAAATACTCCATAATAGTAAGATCTGAAGCAGTTGAAAACTGAATATCTTTAATCAGCTCAAACTGTTCTGTAGGAAGAAGAAGAGTATCAGGTTTTTCAATCTGTTTGGTGTTGATGTAAGGAGTCTTAACCATAGCTCGCATATCTGCATAAATTTCAGCAGGAGTTTTTGTACTCCATTCCGGATCATTTGTGGCACCATCAGGTGTTGCATACTCCTGAATACCAGGATAATCAAGAAAACCCTGAAGATTTCTTTTAACATCACCATTCCAGATAATGTAATCAACCTTTTCAGCTACTGCTCTGAAAGCAGCATCTGCTCTTCCGGATTTAAGATTAACACCAGCTCTCATGGCTTTTTTGATCTCAAAGATCGAATAACCATAAGATGACGCAAGTCGTTTAATGTGGGCAGAAACCTCTGTACCAAACATATCAGCACGAGGAATACTTCCACCATAGTCTCCAATAAAAGAGGCTACACCGATTCGTGAGTAACTTCGGTATGTTACTGTTTCAATTCCCTCTCCCCTTACTTCAGGGTCTACAGGAATTAGAGAAGCTCCATAAAGGAGTTTATTCTTCTCATTGTACTGAGATCTTTTTATGATCTCAAGCTGCCGTGTAAAAAAAAGCAGCTGGCTACTATCTAATCTTTCGGGCATATTATCTCCTTAGCTCACTGCTTTCTTCATATTATCGATTCGAATAACTGCCAAATTCTGCACACCATCTGCTACAAAAGCAAAGGCGGCATTCAATGCCAAGTTACTTCCAACTGTTCCGGTGAACTTACCAGCATCTGCACCGGATTTAATAACATAAACCGGTTCATTTACTGTCACATTAGCAATATCATCTACGATGACAACTGCATAACCGTCCACCAAAGCCTCAAGAGCCTCTCCATCTTCATAACCTTCGTCACTAAGAAGAGTTGCTGTAGGAGCTTTCTGTGCTTTAACTACAGGACCAAGAACAACCATTTCAGCTGACTGAGAAAGAACAGGAGTACCTACAGGAGGTGTTGAACCTGTTACTACAGTAGAAGCAGAAGTTGTTTCTCCAGGAGTGATAATGGTAAATACCCTACCAGTTACCGAAACCTGCCATTCAGAGTTAAGAGCCTGAAGAGCTACAAGCATAAGCTGCATTGTAGTATCATGATCAGTAAGAAAAGCTTGTTCAGCCATAACCAAACCATTAACAGTGAAGTTAATAGTAACAGCATTACCAGCAGTGAAATCAATATCGTAAGTCATTACAACTTTATCGATATGAATATTCATAGCACTATCAGGATCACCCTTATACCCAAAAGCACACATGCCGAACTTAATCAGTTCACGGGCTACAAATGATTCTGTAACAGCTCCTATCTGAGCCCCAAACAAATTACCAGCAGAGAGCTGGCTAATATTTCCATACATAGACATTAGGCCCCCCTCTTTTTCTTACTGATATTAACGAGCTGTAACCAATTTTCCGCATCGGTTTTAATCTCGCCCTCAACCAGTTTGAGCTCACCATCCTTGTGATCAGCTCCAGCAGTAAGATTGTCGTCCAGGGTATCATCTGCTTCATCTAAGTTTGTCACTGCTGCATCAAACATAGCTTCAACATATGCATCATCCTTTTCATCCAAAACTACTTTGGGAAAAGCTTTTGCGATAATGGCTTTTTTCTTAGCCATCACATCCATCTTGTCGGCATCTTCAATACCGGCTTTTATTACTGCAGCATCCAACTTACTTCTGGCTTCGAAAAGACCATCAAGCTGATCTAACTGAATAGCATTCTTCAGTTTTTCTTCTGCAGTGTCGAGTTTTGCCTGTACTGCGTCTCTTTCTCCCTCACGGGCACTAAGATCTGCAGTAACTGTATCTAATTTCTTAGTCACAGTTTCAAGCTCCACATTGCTCTTTTTAAGAGCTTCGTCAATTTTGAAATAATGAGCGATTACCGGGGCTTCTGCTTGGTATTCGACATTATCAATCTTGACGACTTTTAAATTTTCGGGCATATTCTCCCCCTCGTTTATATTTACAGGAGGATTAACTCCTGCAGTATCCTTAATAACAATCGGCTTAGTAGTTCCAGGAGGAGCCTGATAAGCATCAACTCGCATTACAGCAGCATCCCCTGCTCTTCCTCTATCAACTACAGCCACATGATTATATCTTATTTTTGTTTGTTTTGCATTATAAGGAGCACCATTGTAAACACCAGATTGCATAACAATATCACTTCTATATCCGGCAGAAATGGCTCTCTTCCCATCCTGAACATCATCAATAGCATCTTTTACAGATATAGTAAGATTACTGGCTACTCGACCTCCAAACTGATCCACTATAATCTCTTCTCCAAGATGTCCTACCATTACAGTTTTAACATTCTCAGGAGTTACTAAAACATCCGGATGATCATTAGTGACAACTGCCATTCTTAATGTATTTAAAGAATCAGGATGAAAAACTTCTTCAGGACTTCGAAGTTCCCACTGGATACTCCCATCTTCCAAAACATAAGGAAATACTCCAGTAGTTGTAATAACTGCTCTTCCTTTAAGAAATCCATTAGAATCTTCTTTCATAGGGTCATAGATATTATTTTCTCTATAACGATTCATTTCTTCAAAATATTCTGCCTCAGAACTACTCTCAGAACCTAAATATCCAAAATAATCAATTCTACTTTCAGCTTTATCCAAACGAATAGCAGATTTCAACATTTCAAAAATAGGAAGTTCCACCCATTTAAGATTTTTTAACATTATTATTTCCTCCCACACGTTTACCTCGTTTTGTGAGTCCGGCCCTGGTTAATTCAGCATCCTGATGTTCTATTTTTATTAAAATTCCATCCTGAAAATCCAAAATAACCTTTCCGTAATTAACATTAGCTGTGTGTTTTTTTATAAGTAAGATGTCTTCTTCTTTTAAAAGTGCCATTACCTATATAATATCCTAAATTTTAATTTTGTCAACTATAGTTGAATTCATACAATTGTTGCTTATTCAAACCAATAATCTATTGCAATATAAGCTGTCTCAGCGGTTACAACTGCTGCTAACCCTAATATAACATATTTCATTATTTTAATCTGTAATTGTCGCTTGTCGAAGGAACTCTGCAAAGTCATCAGTGATTCTCCCATATTCCCCAAGGTACTGGTCTGTTTCTTTACTTCCTGCTGTGATTTCTCCGATGATTCCTCTATAATATTTATTCTCTGTTTGGAGTCGGATATTATCTTCTTCTGATTTGATATTGTTCTGCTCTGACTGAATATAGTTTTTTCTGAGCTCTGCTGATTCAGTTCTAACTCTACTATTTTCAGATTCAATAATCGCTGTTGATCTAATAAGGCTGATTCGTTGTCCCTGTATCTGCTCAATAATAGTTTCAAAGTAAGATCCTCTTGAAAATCCAAACCAAATAAGACCAATGATAATGAGAGAAAGAATAATAATAATAATAATCTTTTTATCCACATTACTCACCCCACTTTTTTAAGATCCTTTATAAAAGTTAAAGCTTCCCTGCCAAAAACAACTATAAGAACAATAAATATCCAAACATATACTATTCCACTTTCCGGAATATGATCATTAGTGATCATACTATAGGTTATATACAGTACAATACCTTTTATTCCCAAAAGTTTAGAAATAGCATTTACTATTCTTGTAGGAAGATACTTTACAGCATCCATAAACTTCATGTCTTTGTATTCCATATTACACCTCAAATCCTATTAATGCGTAGTTTCCATATCCACCTTGATAATCATAACCCTTGAATAACAAAATACCTTCTATTTCTGTTCTGTTAAAGAATATATCAAAATGATCAGTTGTTCTCTTTCTATCTTCCGGCACTACATCATATGCTGGATGATCTTTATCCCAATCAATTTTATATTGAGGATCATAAAATGGAGTAGTAATCACTAAAGGAAAATGGAATAAACCTTTATCCGTAAAATGATTCAATTGTTCAATACTTGGTGCGTATATATGATGTGGTTCATAGCCTATCTGTTTGAGTCTAACTATTCTCGTTATATATTCATGAATAACATCGTGATGCAGATGAGGCCATTCTGATTTCCCTGTATTACCCATTCTTCCGATTTTCTGATCCGGTTTTATAATATCTCCAACATCTATATCTGGTACAGATTCAAGATGGGCAATTCTATACGTGTATCGTTTCATATTTACCTCTCTGTTTGTATTCTTTCTTTTTCTGCAAACAAATAAATTACATGTTCTTTAATAACTGATTCAAATAGTTCTTGACAAAAAGTAAAAACTTCAATGCTACTTATAATCCGTTCTCTCATTTCACCTGGGGCTACATAAACATGATCTTCATATTGAACATTTAAATATTTTCGAGCACATTCACTTAATCTGGAAAGTACATTTTGAATATAACGATCATTAACTTCTTTATGCTGACATACTTCCTTTTCCAAAATAGTTTTTATAGAATTGATTCCATTTCCGGAATACACAATATTACCCATAGCTTCACGGAAAAATTTATAATCTTCCATTTCAAGCCACCAATTTGAAGGGATCCCTTTATTTTTTAATTCTTTCAAAAAGCGTTGCTCAAAAGCAGCTCTAATTTGAGGAAGAGTACTATTATATAAATAACTTAATTCTTCAGATAAAGGACCTTCAGTTTTGACAACATCCGGAATATAAACAGAAGCATAAGGAGTTGTTATTTTACCTCCTCGTTTTATAAAGAGATAAAAAATAAAACTTAAAAGGATAAGTCCTGCTGCAATTACAACCCAAATCTGTAAATCTGACATAAGATCTCCTGGGGCACTGTAACACAACACACCCAGGAGAAAGATCGAGCGTGTTTATACAGTACAATAATTTAATATCACATAGTGGAATTCTCCGATTCCGTACTTACTAATCCCAATTCTACACATTTCACCATCAAACTACAACTATTTTTCACTTTAAACTTCTTACATAAACGAGAAATTGCTCTGGAAACTCCATTTTCTGAAATTTCATGATCCATTTCATTAGTTATTTTCCAAGCCATTTCTTTATAAAGAGATCCTTTAGCCAGATAATCCAGTAAAAATAATTCTTGATCTGATAATTCATATTTTATAATTTTAAGATTTCTATTAATTTCTGCAGTTGTATTTTTTTCTCTAATCTTTTTGATTTCAGGAAGTTCAAATAATATGAAATAAGTACAATAAGAAAATATAATTACAGCTATTAAATTAAAAGCTCTTGAAAAGACAAAAGGCAGATATATAAAACGTAAAGATAATGCCATGAAGGTAAGAAATAAAATGATAAAAGTTATTGATTTATTACGATAAATTCGATATGCAAAAATAAAATAAAGAATTCCAGAAAAATCACCAATATCATCTGCTCCTATCAATAATCCTATCCCAAGTAACAAATAAATTCCACATAAAAAAAATGGGTTTCTTAAAAAATAAAAAAACCCACTAATGCAAATAAGCAAAATAACAAATATAAAAAAATACTCAAAATTTCTATGATCAGAAATTCCAGTTAATAAATTCTGGAATGCAAATAATATTATAAATCCAGAACTTATAAAATAAGGATTATCCCAACCACCATCTTTTAGAGGCCATTTCCACAAGTTCTGAATCATTAATTTTTTCTTTAAGGATTTCCATCCTTTCATTATGATCTTCTCCATGGAGAGTCTGTCTGTGATTAGATATACTTAATTCAATCACATCAAGACCTTTTTCTTTTTCTTCTGGAAAATCTGTTTTATATGAGCAAAATAAAACTTCACCACGCTGCCGAATTGATTCAAATTGATCACCTTGAAAAGCTGCCTCTCCCATGTTTTCAGCATCAAATACTAATTCAGCTATTTTTCCATAAGAAGGATGAACTTCACATTTTTTAGGTAACTCAATACCAATGTACTGTTTAAAAGTCATATCCATATAAAACCCCTATCAAAGTTCGCTCGATCTTTGATAAAAAAGAGTATATCACAAAAAAAGATTTTCGAAAAGAGAAAATTTTAATATTTTAATAAATTCTTATGTCTTCCGTGTAAGTAAAACATGTATTCTCTTTATAATATCATCTGGTGAGTCTGTTTTTTTATGGAGCTTTGATACTGTTAGGTATCGGTGGCTCTTCTGCTACTATAGTTCCGTTCACTGTCATATCAAGTCCACCTATTACATCATATTCTGGGGTTTGGCCATTCAGTGGAGCATAGAATAGCAAGCTTTCAGAACGAATATTTAAAGGGTTAATGCCATTTGCTAATGATTTTATCTCACCATCAGTCAGTGGTTTATCCCATATAGCTACATGCCCTATTTCTCCGTCAAACGGGTTTTCAGTTCCCAATCCTCCTGATCCTGCACCAATTCGAACGGGTGCAGTTGTTGACGACATATTTCCTGTTGCCGGCGTTGAGTCTTCTTGTATTCCGTTACAATAAACCCTTAAATTTGATCCGTCATAAGTTCCGGCCAGGTGATACCACTGCCCCACAACCAGAATTGTTGTTCCTTGCGCGATTTTAGTACCATCATTGAAGATAGCAAACAAGCATTTATCACCACTATTGTTCGATAAAAGGTATTGAAATCTATCACCTTGATCAGCCCATTTAGCAATTATTTTTCCTTCCATTGTTGTAGACTCTAATTTTATCCAAACTGACAATGTTACTTCATCACCTGTGAGGTTTAAAATTGATGGATTGCCAGCATCTATATAATCATTATTTAAAGCTTCAAAATGTCTTGCCATGTTAAACCCTTACTACTACTCTAAGTACTTGAGCATCATCTGACATAGTATCACCACTATCACTAGTAACCCTTTCAAGTCTCATTCTGAAATAATCATTAGCAATTAGTCCATCAGCTTGTGCCTGTGTCAAAGTTATAGTAGTTTTATTAATAACTCCACTCGTTCCATTAGTAGTACTATTACCTGTTTGTTGAGCAGCAAAAGAATCTGAATCAATATCATTACCGCCAGAAGTGTTTCTCTCAAATTCTACACCCCAAGTTACACCACCAGAAATTGCGGTTTCAGCAACCCAATAAATATCTACATTGCTATTTTCACCATCATAACTACTTTGAATATTAGAATTAAATAATATTTTTTCTGATGTAGAATCATCAAAAACAAGAATAGGATGATTGTTTCTTGAATCTGCACTTGCTGGATTACTATCTGGAAACAAAGCATCATTAGGCCCAAAGCTGAGAAAAAGAACACTACCACCAGCTTCTACTTCCACCCATGCTTCATTTTCCCTGGCGTACTGCTTGCCATCGTTTGGAGCTTCGGGAAAAGAAACTTTTGCATTATTTGCCACAACATCGGAATGATCTTTACCGTCTGATGATTTATGAACGGTATTGGCTGCAATTTCACTTCTCTCAGTTGCGGTCAGTATTTTGTTTGTTCCGTTCTCAACCATATTGGTCATTGAAAAAGCATTTGCAGCTATATTTGATGGATCATAAACCGCTTTAAGCATGTCACCCTCAGAACCGGTGCCAGAGTCAGCCCATGCGCCGCCGTCCCAGTACCATATATGATTATCGGGTGATATTACCGT
>Ga0114923_10000432_pt1 | contig 34081 bp, 31 predicted proteins | sample SumtaG_FD_89578 | JGI IMG/M metagenome (GOLD analysis project Ga0114923, IMG submission 89578) | Deep subsurface microbial communities from Indian Ocean to uncover new lineages of life (NeLLi) - Sumatra_00157 metaG | ecosystem: Environmental > Aquatic > Marine > Oceanic > Sediment | place: near... | reverse complement strand
GCAGTCGCTCCGCGACCAGAAAGCTGCTCTTGACATCCGCCTCCGAAGCGACTCGCGGAAGCGCCGCAATGTACGGAACCCCCCGACTGCTCTTCAGTGGCTCCACGTTTGCAATCGCAAACCCAAGGCCAAACGAGTTCAGCCCCTGCTGCATAGGCCAGCCAGCCGTCGTGAGCGCCAGCGTCGCTGGACCAGAGTCTGGATGACGCTCTACTATCACTAGCGAGGGCAATGCCGACGCATGGCTGTCCCACGTCCCCGCGAGAAGGAGGTCTCCCGCGGAGTTCCTCGCAGGAACTAGTGTGCATTCGCTTGCGAGGGAACTCCTCCCGTCCCCGGCAACGTCGGCCACGCGATGCTCGACGTCCGAGTACCCCCCGGCTACAACCAGTTCCCACAACTCAACGTGCGCCGATCTCGCGACTCCGATGGCCTCATCATAGACTTCAGGTAATTGCTCCCTGATCTCCGCTATCACCTCATCGCAAACCTCTCTGAGGATCAGAGCGTCAGCGCGACCGCAGCTGCTCAAGATGATGTCAATGCGTTCGGCAGCTAAGCTTCTTATGCGGTCTCGCAGCTCCTCGCCATGCTGTTCGCCCATGGCAGCAGGAGAGCCGTAGAATCGATGCACAGGTATCGTCATCTCTCCTCCCCTAGTTTCGCCGCGCAAGCCACCTTTCGAGCCGCAGGTTCCGGATACGTCAGCTGCCACTTCCTTCTTGCAGAGTCAAGCAAGCCGCAGACGACGCTTTCCGTATCCATTCCCAAGGTTGCCCGCAGTGCCATCGGGAAGTAGCTCAAGCAGTCCTCCGAGAAGTGCATCTGTGGCATTAGGTTGATGTCAATGACGTACAGCTCGCCCCCGGCGTCCTGCAAGAAATCGGCGCGGAAGTGCCCGTCAATCGAGAGGTCAGTAGCCAGTTGGCACACAGTATCAGACAAGTGCTTGATTGTTTCTCTGTCGGGGACCGCAAACTGAATCAGTCGATTATCGCACTTGGCTATCTCATCTACTACTACTCGCCCACCTAGAAGGATGAACTCAAGGGCTCCAATTATCGGTCTTTCCACGCCTGGAATGTATGCGACCGTGAACTCTCGCGAGCGCTTCCACTCCTCTACAATTACACGCTGCCCGAACCTGCTCGTGAGCAAGTGCCAAGCCTCACGTGCTTCGTCCTTCGAATGAACTACGCGAACTCCGCGACTCTCACTTGAGTACTCGCATTTCATCACGCATGGCATCTCAAACGGAATGCTCTCGATAGTCGCTTCGTGAACAATCTGGTATCGCGGGCTGCGAATCGCACTCCCCGCCAGCGCTTCCTTGAGACGAATCCTACCATTCAGCTCGTAACTACGAGCGCCTGCACCGATGAATGCAACACCCACGTCTTCCAAGACCGCAGGCAGAGGTCTCCCATCGACATCACCGGCCAGTGTGTAGCAAACTGGCCACGCCAGAACGCCCCGAGAATCAGAGGGTATCGCGGAGCATGCCTGTGCCTCCGTGGACACGTGGACATGCTTCGTCCGAAACCCCAGTCCGCGCAGGCAGGCGTCGACATCCGCAGTGTCCCACCCCCGGTCAATGCTGGGCTGCTCAGACATAATGAACCACACAACCTTGGTTGTTCCGTCCGGTTCCCGACGCAGGTGCATGGCTATGTCAGCTGCCTCTTGATCCGCTCATCAGCTGTTGTCTTGAACACCTCGCTTGCCAGCGTCGAGATTTCGGGATCATCAGCAAGCGCCTGCTGAGCAAAGCTTGGCCCGAACTTCCCTGTAAGCACTAGACGGGCCTCTTCGTTGAGAAGTGCAGTCAACGCCAGATCAGGTCGCTGTGTATAGATCTCGTGCTGTGCCCGCAAGGCGTCATCCGCTCCTACAGCCAGGACTGGAACCATCTTCTCCCCCGACCGCATGAGGGCGAATTTCTCGGTCATAAGGCCATCGTGATGCAGATCGACCGCGTTCTGACGTGAGTAGGGTGCCTCAAGTTCCGCAACGAAATTGCTGACAACTACAGTGTGGATGTTCCTCTCGCTGATGATGTACTCAATTGTGTGTTTCTGCGCCGTCAGGTCTTCCCCCGGGAAGCCGAACATAGTGAAAACGTAGTTGTGCACACCGGCTTCCGCTGTCTGGCGGAAGATCTTGTCAAGATCATCCGTCCTGTTGATCTGCTTCGACATGCGCACCAATGTTTCCGGCTCGGCTGATTCCAGGCCGAAGAAAACTTGGCGGCAGCCTGCTTCTCCGATAAGACGTACGAAGTCCCCATCTAGGAATCGTCTTTCGAGAATACCATACATCTCAAAACTTAGAGACAGATGCCTGGCTAGAATCGAGTTCGCGACTTCGCGAAGAAGATCGGGTGGGCAGGATTCGTCCACGATGCGATAGTGCCTGACGCCGGTTGACTTATGCAGTGACTCGAGTTCATCCACTATGTCTGCTGCAGCTCGTTCCCTGTGAGAGGGATCCCATGCCATGTGGATTGTGCAGAAGGCGCAGCGCCCCCAGTAACACTTCCGCGACAAAAGAATCGGTAGTACAGGCCGCGGTGAAAAGTAAGCATCAACATCGAGGTCGCTGAAGTCCGCCTGGAAGTCCACGTCGAGCGGGGTGTGAAGATGTGGCGCGAGTTCGTCAAGCGCACCAAGCGCGGGGAGCTCATCAGCGCTGAGGTCCACGATTCGAGGGTCATCCGGGAGGGCGGAGCCCGAAAGGTGCTCCAGGATCCCAAGAAGAGGCAGCTCCCCCTCTCGGAGGGTCAGATAGTGGCAGAGCTGGCTAAGTCCTTCTCTATCCATAAATTGGCAGATCCTGTTCAGCAGGTTCCCCCCCAAGATGATCGCGGTATCCGGCCAAGCCTCTCGTGCCAAGTGCAATAGTCGGAAGGTTGGTTGGATTTGGTCCTCGACAGTGATTGAAGCCGCGAGGAAGTCGGGGGAGCGATACCGATCGAGGAATTCCCGGTAGAGCTCATCGTATGGAGTGTTGCCTTGAGCATACTCTAGGCACCTGGCGAATACCTGACGATCTAGGGGTGATCTGTAGTTGCGCAAAGACCATGTGTGCCCTTGATGCCGACGTGCAGAGGCCCGAACTCGCTTGAGTGCTTCATTCTGATGGGAAATCGCCGCTCGGACAGCAGGGGCTATTTTTGCCCCATCGATTGACTCGCGGTAGCTCAGAAGGAGGTCCGAGTAGCCCTCTATCTGTCTCGAGAAGAACTCAAGATTCAGATCGACGCAGGTGACCTTGGTATCAGCGCGGCGGCTCTCGACAAATCCCTTCAACAACGGCCCTGCGAGATAAGGCATGGCGAAGTCATGCGTAGGGCAGAATGCAAAGAGGCCTTTCACGCTCCTTCTTTCCTATCTGATTGACGTGAACTCCCTGATCTCCAGTTGTGAATGTTCATAGATCATATACTACCGTAGATGGTGGCCAGCGCCCAAGTCGCGCTAGATGCCGAACGATAAGCCTACGCCCGGTCTTCGCAATTGCAGGCATGATCTACGCGCATCATGCTCGTTGGAGTCGGCCCAGGAGCAGACGCATTGCCGTCTAGCGCAACCTGATTCCCTTCATAGGCCAGTCGTATCGTCCAAGATTGATGCAGTCTTCATCGCAGAAGTTGTTTGGTCCCACCATGATGTGAGACAGCTATCCTGAACATCACACCGACAAGCGACGTGTTGCGTCCAATACAGTCCTGCAAAGCGCTTTCGTCTCCTTCGCCAGCAGGGGATGGGACATCCATCACTATGAAGCAATGCAGATGGTCGCGTACCGAATGAGGGGTTCAGAGTTCTCCAATCGTTCACCTTAGCTCTCCCGCTCAAGATGCGTCCTTGAGAAGCCAAAGCGCTGGAGTGTTCTTGAGAAGGCTACTTCAAGCCCACGAGCACGTCAGAACGTAAGTTCTCCAATCGTTCACATCGGCTCCACCAGACGCAGTAAAACGCAGTCCCTATCAGCGTTCCGGCTCGATCTCTGCACTAGACCTAAGGTTCATGGATGGAGAACTGCCTCGGTGCTGTAGCTTCTTTGAGAGAACACTTCAGTCAGAATGGCTTTGGGGGTTGCGCCTGGAGCCTCAGCAGCTAATGTAACTCACTGCGAACTCGCTCAAGCATCATGGGAAGGCGAGTGTCGCAAGTTCGAATCCTCTTGGGGTACGCGAAAGGAGCCGAACTACGGCCCATACAAGCCCAGCAGGCGCGGATTCCCGATTCACGTTGAATGCGTACCCTTGGAACCTCATGCAAGAAGTACCATTACGGCTTCAAAGACGTCGTTAAGTTGCTCAATCTGTTCTGTCTGGCGTAGATGATGAAGTCTCCAAGATGCGTCCTGCTTGGCTCGAGCAAAATGCAATCTTCCTTGCTAGACCAGTCAGCGAAGCTCTGTGCGCGTCCGATACACCACATTAGGCTCGCATCCGCGCCCTCGTCGTCCTCCTTCTAACAACCAAAGACGCGCCGTAAGCAGGTCGATCGTAGAGAGCAGTGCATCTGCAGGATCGAAATAGGAGGAGCTTGCGCGCCCAAGCGCCCGGAAGCGCATCAACTGGAGTTTCAGGATTCTTCCCTTGCCATTCCACAGTGAGATGAGTAGACTATTCCAATATGGAATAGATACTCCAAGGATGCCCGCTCAGCGAAAGGCTGCCAGTGGAAAAGCGGACGAACGTGAATAGTGGTCTTCGCGCTTGAGGGCCAAGTGGCCAATAAGGAGGAACCAGTTGAAGAGAATATCAAGGTTTGGTTTGTCGGTGTTTCTGTTTTCCGCTCTGATCTTGGTGATCGCTTTCGCTCATGAAAGCGTTACATCCACGAAGGACGTGGTCGCTACACAAGGAACTCCAGCGATAGATGGAATCATTGAAACTGAAGGTTGGGGGGAACCGGCTTCTGTTGCACTTCCTCTCTTGATTGATGGTGAAGGTGGACCAGAGAAAGCCGAGATCCGCGCCGCGTACGATGACGAATACGTCTACCTGTCAGTGACGTGGGATGATCCGACGGCGACGGAGAGTGTCCGCAAGAACATGTGGACCTACGATGCGGCTACGGGTTCCTGGGCGAGATCGGGAGATGAGGACAGGGTCTATGTCCTGTGGAATATCAACGCTCCTGACTTCGGGCAGGGATGTCGAGTCTATTGCCACGAGGATCTTCCAGCCTGGGACGGCCTGGAAACAAAGATGGGAACAAACAATCCGGGTGATCAGGTAGATGTTTGGCACTGGAAAGCTGCGCGTACTAACCCAGTAGGCTTCGCGGACGACAAACATTGGGTCGACCCAACGAACGCGGAGGATAGTGAGACTCGGCTGAGTGACGCAGGTTCAGGTTCCTACTCCACCAACAAGTCAGACGACCTGCCGGAGTTTATGTCGTCGAACGATCCGGGCGCAAGAGAGCTCTTCCTGTTTGCCGGATCACTGGTGGATTTCGATGCTCAGGCAGCTTGGAACGACGGGGATACAATCCCCGGCTACATCCTGAAGCAGCCGGCTGGGAGTCGTGGAGATGTTGAAGCGGCTAGCCGCTACGACAATGGGATCTGGGTTGTTGAGTTCAGGAGGAAGCTTGATACAGGAAGTCCGGACGATGCAGTGTTTGAGGCCGGAAATGACTACCCGTTTTCCTTGGGTATCTCAGACAATGCTGGGCACGAGAAGAGCGGTGCTCTGCTGCTAACTCTGCACCTCGAATAACACGCCGAGTCGCTTCCGCGCACAACACTGAGAGAAAGATCCATCAGCGCGGAAGCGACCTCCTCTTGGCGACTCCAAGGCTGCGAATTCACTAGGTTCTCCGCATGGTGGCGACTGAGAGTGTTATCCCCTCAAGGGTAAGCAGACCATGCTGTTAGCCGAATGAGGTAGATTCAAGTCCTCTGGGAACCCGAAGCGGTTGAATCCTACTAGGAAGACAAGAATACCGTTGAACGTCGGAAGCCGTGCTTCCATTCCGTATAGCTATAGGTTCGAAAGCAAACCTCAAGGAGGTGCCTGAGAGGACTCGAACCAATTGCTGTGCATTCGTGTGCCAGGGGGAGACATCTCACCCCGAGAAGATGCCCCGAATGAGAGTGCGCAGACAGGAAGGTTGTTCTTCCTACTGCTTGTGATGGAATCCGCTCTAGAGTTCTCCATTCGTTCACCTTAGCTCTCCCTATTTGGAGGCTGGCTTGAAAGGGTAGAATGTGATAGTGAAGTTCAGGAACGGTTTTCAGGCCCAGGAGCAGGTCAGAACGAAAGTTCTCCAATCTTTCACATAGGCTCCACCAGAGTAGCAGACTTACCGGTTTCCTGTCGATGGATTGACACTCTCTTCAACGATTATCGTACGAGCACTTCGCGTGATTGCGATTCCGCATTTCATCCGCGAGAATGAACCATCTCCTTGCCCTGGAGGCGACATGCATAACGATTCGACGTTCGACGATGCCCGATTCCAACAACTGATCGACCGCCGCAGTACAGAGTCCGTCAAGTGGAACTATTACGACGAAGATGTTCTTCCCATGTGGGTGGCCGACATGGACTTTCTCTGCCCACCTGCAATCATCGAAGCACTACGGCAGCGGGTCGAGCACGGCATCTTCGGCTATCCCACCGAGCCTCCGAGACTGCGCAGCATCATCGTCGATCGCTTGAAACGCCGCTACGATTGGTCTATCGAACCCGAATGGATCGCTTTCATCCCTAATGTATTCGCCGGATTCCATCTGGCAGCTCACACGGTCGCACGCCCAGGAGACGGCGTGCTTCTCACACCTCCCGTCTATTTCCCGATGTTGCTCGTACCCAAGAACGTCGATCTCCGAGGGCAATTGGTCGAACTCGATCGAGCTGAAGACGGGACCTACAGCGTTCCGTTCGATCGCTTTGAGGCGGCTATCGACGGACGCAGCCGACTGTTTATCCTCTGCAATCCGCACAACCCGGTCGGGAAGGTCTATTCACGCGAAGAACTGGAGCAGTTGGGCGAGATTTGCCTGAAGCACGATATCATCATTTGCTCGGACGAGATCCACTCCGACTTCATCTACGACGACCACAAGCACGTACCCATCGCTGCACTGTCTCCGGAAATCGCCGATCGCACCATCACGTTGATGTCGCCTGTGAAATCGTTCAACGTGGCCGGTATCCCGTTTGCGTTCGCCGTTATCCCGAATCGAGAGCTGCGCAAGCAATACCAAGGCTCAGGGAAGGGCCTGGTTATTCACCCCAGTGCGTTGGGATTCACGGCTGCCATGGCCGCGTTCGAGCATGGAGATGGCTGGTCGAACGATCTGGTGAAGGTACTGCAAGCCAATCGCGATTTCGCCGCCGAGTTCATTGCAGCCGAGATCCCCGGCATCAAGATGACGCCGATGGAGGGAACCTATCTGGCCTGGCTCGACTGCCGCAACACCGGAATTGAGGGATCGCCTTACGAATTCCTTCTCAACAAAGCTAGCGTAGCCAGCGTCGAAGGTGCGCGCTTCGGTCCGGGCGGAGAGGGATTCGTGCGTCTCAACCTCGCCTGTCCGCAGTCAAGGCTTCAGGAAGGCTTGAAACGGATTCGCAACGCACTCACGTAACCATTCCCTTGCATTACGCAGAATCTCGGAAATCATGATGAAGGCTTGAGCTTCGGCTGTTACAATCTCGGTCGCGAAAGGGGTTCCTTGATGCAGAAAGACCATTCACTAGGCGTCATCGATGTCAGCAAATCGTTCGATGCCGTCTGTGCCGTCAACCAGGTATCGTTCGAAGCACAGCCGGGTGAGATACTTGGATTGCTCGGCCCCAACGGCGCCGGTAAGACGACGACTATCCGCATGATCATGGGCATCATGCGGCCCGACTCAGGCAACATTAGTTTCTCGTTTGCGGATTCAAATCCGAGTAAGTTCCGGGAGCGGGTGGGCTATCTTCCTGAAGAGCGTGGATTGTACGGCGATGCCAAGATTCACGATCTCCTTACCTACTTCGCCGAGCTAAAGGGCGTCGAACGGACTGAGGCTCGCAAGCGGGCTACACAATGGATCGAACGGATGGACCTGGCCGAGTGGTCCAACAAGAAGGTTGACAAGCTTTCCAAAGGCATGCAGCAAAAAGTGCAATTCGCGGCCGCCGTCCTGCATCGCCCGGATTTGGTCATCCTCGATGAGCCGTTTTCAGGACTCGACCCGATGCATCAGGACTTGATCAAGGAGTTCATCGGCGACCTCAGGAACGAGGGCATGACGGTGTTGCTGTCGTCGCATCAGATGAACCGTGTTGAGGAGCTATGCGATCGCATCTTCCTCATTCATCGTGGTCGACGTGTCCTGTACGGCAACCTGTCCGGCATCAAGGAATCGTTCGGGGATCACGTTGTTCACATGCGCTTCGAGGGAGACGGAGAACTGCTGGCTACGCTTCCCGGAGTCAGAGAATTCACCCGCAGTGATGGCAGAGCCGATTTCATCTTGGATCGAGAACACGTCCCGGATGCGTTCGTTCGAAACCTCCCCGAAGGTATCAAGATCCACGCACTCCACATCGACAGACCGCCGTTGCACGACATCTTTATCAAGACAATCGAAGGGAGGACCGATGAAGCTGCATAAGGTTATCCGCTGGGAATTCATGAACATCATTCGCAGCAAGCAGTTCCTCATTATCACGATCATGATTCCGGCCATCATTGCCGTCGCAATCTTCGCCATCACGATGGCCGAAGGCATCGGCGTCAGCGCCGGGAGTACGAACGTGGAGCCTCCGCCACCGTTCATCATCGGCCTGTTCCTCGGTCTAATCCTTTTCATCGGCGCATTCATGACCGGCGTGATGGCCATGTATGCCATCATCAAGGAGAAGCAATCGCGTGTCGTCGAGCTGATGCTGTCCAGCGTTTCGGCTTGGGACTTGATGGCGGGCAAGATTGTCGGCCTCGGCATGGCCGGACTCATTCAGGTCCTCACTTGGGCGGCCACCGCTTACTTCGTGGCCAACCGGTTTGCATCTTTTCCACTGTCATCGCTCACCATGGTGCATTGGATTACGTATCCGCTCTATTTCATTCTTGGCTACTTGCTGATCGCATCGATGTTCGCCACCGTCGGTGCGGCCATCAAAGACATTCACTCCGGCGGTGCTGTCGGCATGATCGGCGTGATTCCCTATCTGCCGATAGTGTTTGCGGCCGCCATTATCAATAATCCGGACATGATGTGGCTTCGCATCGCCGGGTTCTTCCCGCCATTCACGCCCGGTATCATGATGTTGCGCATCGGCGCCACACCGAGGGTATCTGAAGGGACTCGATTCGTGCCGACATGGGAGATCGCCCTCAGCCTCGTGTCACTGGGTCTCGGTGTATTCTTGATGATGCGATTCGCTACCAAGGTGTTCCACGTGGGTATGCTTATGTACGGCAAATCGGCTTCCTTCCGAGAGCTTTGGAAGTGGGGACGCCAGCGAACAGTTTGAAGAACGAAACTTGCAGCACGGAAGGAGACGCATGGAGCTTCGGGAATACTTCAACATCGGACTGACTGTGGACGCCTACACGCAGCTACTGGGCGAAGATCAGACGGATTTACACAAGCTGTATGAACGCCGAGCCAAGATCGACGAGACAGCCGTCGAGGCCGTTCGATCAGCCGGTCCATACAACATCCTGGTGGTCACCGAGCCTTGGTGCGGCGATTCTCTGGCCATCTTCCCGGTCGTGGCCAAGCTGTTTGCGGAAGCAGGAGGCGAGATCCGCGTCATCCGCCGCGACGAACATACCGATTTGATCGATCAGTACCTCACCAATGGCGGGCGCGCCATTCCCATCGTGATCGTGCTGGACGAGGAGTTCAACGAGCGCTTCCATTGGGGACCGCGACCTGAGCCGGCCCAGTCTATCGTAACTGAACATAAGGCTGCGATCGCAGCCGGTGAAATTGACAAGGCGGACGTTCACAAGAAAGTTCGCACGTTCTATGCGCGCGATCATGGCAAGACAATCGTTTCGGAGTTGGTCAAGAAGTTCGGAGAGTAACTGTCAAGAGAGAATCGCCGGCTAGCCGGACGCTCCGCCGGCCAGCGCCTTCATCTGCTCCAGGCGTTCCACAAACGCTTGCGCCGCTGCCGGATCGACATCCTTGGGATTGAAGGACAGCCGTTTCTTCTTCGGACCTAAGATCAGCGTCAGCTTGCCATCGGCAATCTCAGCGCTCACGTCTTGGACGGCATGCTCGATCCCCAGTCCTGCTCTCGACTGCGCCCAACCGATCCAATTGGGAAGCGACTTGGCCAGTCGTTTGGCCAGCTTTTGCTTCAGGAATCGAGCCAGGCCGGATTCATCCCCGCTCTCTGCTTCAGCTTCCAGCTGGCGAAGCGTCTCTTCCAGCTTGTCCTTCATCGACTTTCCCAGTTCGACAATGACCTTCAGGTCGTCGGTCAGGATGATGTCCATCTGATCGTCGGCGGTTTCGATGCGAGCCACTTCGGGTCTCCAGATCACCTCGTACAGATGATGGTCGCCAATGCCCTTGAGGGTCCGCTCGCCCATATCGCGGAACGTATAGCCTTCCAGAGCCCCACTCTCATCAACGACCGACGAGGAAGTAACGATCTGCCCGCCCTTGGCTTCGTCAGCCAAGCGCTTGGCCAGGTTGACGGAATGTCCGAATAGATCGCCGTCTGTTTGAATGGCCGTGCCCCACGACAATCCAATACCTGCTGAGATGGCTGGATCTTCGTCGTCGCCACCGCAGTATTCGACGCAAAGCGTTTCTTGCATCGCGGCTGCACAACGAATCGCTTGGCAGGGATCATCAAACGAAGTCATGACCCCGTCACCGTACGTCTTCAGAAGGCGGCCGTCGTGCTGTTCAACCTTGGCGCCGACCAGATCCATGAATTGGCGGGCGATCTGGAAGGCTTTCTCATCACCATGTTGGGCCGTAAACGAAGAAAATCCGCGTAAATCACTGAACTGAATGGCAACCGGCTCGTTCGATGACATCGCTTCCGCCCCCTAGTTGTTCACATCGCCTTCATTCTAGCCCTCACGATGCCCAAAAGAAAACGTCGCACACAGGTTGCGGCGCTACATCCATTTCTTTGTAGCGTCGGGGCTTCATCCACGTTTCTGTAGCGTCGCGAACCCGAAGGGTTCGCGACCTGCTGCCCAACGCCACGTGGTCTATTCCTGACATAGCTCATATGGCCCGCACAAACAACATACCGATTCACATAGGGCGGATCTCTGCTTTCCCGCCCCAGTCTCTTTCTGTGTCAGAAGCCAAGTGCAATGCCTCTGCGAGGCATTCCAGTCTGCTGTTATGGCCATTACGTTGACACGCCGCGGAACGCGGCGGTTTGAACCTCGGCGTCAACCTCGGAACCTCGTGGTCAAATTCTGCAGTCCAACAGTTGAACGTACCGGATCCAAGCAACTTGTCCCTTCGGCCGGGAACTGATAGCACGCAGAGGAATCGTGAAAGACCTTCCTTTTTGACGTCAATTGAGGTACCGTTGATCTGCGCGGACTCAGCCTTCGACAGTCGATGCCTGACGGACCGAGACCGCAAAAGGAGATCAAATGGCTTTTGGAGAACGTAAGATGTTCGATGTGCGACACCTCGATTTGAAGTGCGCCGACTGCGGAGTGGCGATCGAGGAGCTTCCTTTTGAGCCGAAGTCTGACCGACCTGTTTATTGCGACGACTGTAACCGCAAGCGCCGCCCACCGCGAAACGGTTGAGGCGGAGATAGTCGACGATAACTGGGCTGAAAACAGATCTATACGATTTCGATAGGCGGGTCGGTACTTACCGACCCGCTTTTCTTCTTGCTTCCCGGGGAAGTTGTAGCGCCGCCACTTGCCAAACTGAGGACGCAATACTCAATTAGCGTACGTGCCCACTCGATTTCGTATTGTGCCCTCAAATCCTAGGTTGCTGAAGATCTCTGCGTCCTCTGCGGTGACCGTCTTTGCAGTGCGAGCTTGATTGGATCTTAGTAGTGTGATGCACATCACACTCCTTGGCTCTCGGCCTCGATGCGATATCATCACTGTCAACCCGATGATCAGGAGGAACCATGACCATCCCGATTTATCAAGTCGATGCGTTTGCTGATAAGCCGTTTGCCGGGAACCCGGCCGGCGTATGCATTCTCGATGGGCCAGCTGACGAGAAGTGGATGCAGTCGGTGGCCATGGAGATGAATCTGTCGGAAACGGCGTTTGTTGTACGTCGTGAGGACAGCGATTTCGATCTACGCTGGTTTACGCCTGTCGTTGAGGTGGCGTTGTGCGGACATGCCACTTTGGCGACGTCTCACATTCTCTGGGAGACAGGCATTCTCAAGCGTGAAGAAGTCGCTCGCTATCACACCCAAAGCGGCGTACTTCAGGCACGCCAAGTTGACGGACTGATCGAACTCGACTTCCCTTCCACGCCTCCCGAAGATTGTGATATACCAGACGGCTTGCTGGAAGCACTCGGCCTAGAATCCGCCGTCAATGTAGGACGGCCACGCTTTGATTATCTCGTCGAAGTCGAATCCGAAGACATTGTGAGAACGCTCACTCCCGACTTCGCGAAGCTTCTATTCCTCGGCGTTCGAGGCGTCATGGTCACCGCCATATCTTCGAGCGATGAATACGATTTCGTGTCACGCTTCTTCGCGCCGGGCGCCGGTATTGACGAAGACCCGGTCACCGGCTCGGCCCATTGCGCGCTCACACCCTATTGGTCCGCCAAGCTGGGAAAGACCGAACTGTCAGCGTATCAGGCTTCCGACCGAGGTGGACGACTGCGCTGCACGCTTGCTGGCGACCGCGTGAAGCTGGCGGGGAGCGCAATCACCGTTCTACGAGGAGAGCTGACGATCTAGGCGCTCAGAGTGCTTCGAGATGTCCTTTCAACAAAGCGACGTGGCCTATCTCCTCCTTGACAATGCCGTCGACTTTCCCCTTGCCAAGCCTCTCGGACACAAGGTTTTGCAGTCCGAGGTAGAAGAGTATCGATTCCTTCTCTGTCGCGAGTGCGATGTTGAGGACCTGTTCGATTGTCTTTCCGCGGACCTGATCTGAGGGATCGACGGTCTGATCAAAGATGTTCGAATCGGCCATTGCCATCAGGTAGCGCTCCGTCTCCCCGTCAGGATCGAACGCAATAGACTCGGTCTCTCGGCTGTCCAGTTCCCTACGCATGGTGCTGAATATCTTCTCATGGGAATCCTCCATCTCGGCCAGTTCGAGCAACTTGTCGCTGATCTTTTGATCGAATCCGGCATCGGCCGCACTACGGTAGAACCGTGCTCCGTTCCGTTCGATCTGCTCGGCCATCTTGAGGATCTCATCTGCATTGAAGCTGAATGACATGGTCTCGTCTCCTTTGCTCTTGAGCATCGCATTGCGCGGGGGCCCGGCTGCAAGGCACTCTCTCGATGGTAGCAGGCGGCCCAGGGGGATGCCAGAGGATCCATCTATCGCCACTGCCGACCGCCGCCACGGCGACCTCTTCTTTGAAGGGAGACTCCGGGAGTCCCCAACATACTCCTACGCTACACTTGCTACCACACGACGAAGAAGTCGGAGAATCCGACCGACTTCACAGGCGTTACGCGGAAGTAGGGCGTCCGGTAACGTAGCAGGACGTTGTGATCGACGGTGAAATAGGCCCGAACCGTCATGCGTGGGGTGTCCCCGAAAAAAAGGCGAAAATAGGGATCGGAGAAGGCGACGTGCTCCCACACGGACTCGACGACGTAGACATCGTATTCGCGTCGCCCCAGCTTCAAGTCAATGGGAAGCATCTCGATGGCGAGCACCTCCGACGTCACAGTGAAGAATGGGTCCTCTCCCCAAGCAAGGAGTTCGTGAGAGAAGATGTAGAACTGGTAGGTCCGGCCAATCTGAAGTTCCTTTGACAACAGGAAGTACGGCCAGTCAGACGGGGTAATCGCCGGTGACAGCCATGGGATCTCGCCTCGAAAGACGCCGGCGGACGTCGGGAGGACGATCTCAGCAATCTGCGATTCTTCGTCGATGGCGTAATACCCCGGAGCCGTCCAATCATGACCGGCGGGATCGATGAAGTCTCGGCTCATCTCGATCTCTGCTCCGGCAAGGACGAACTCCCGCAGATGGGCAATCCAGTCGATGGTGATGACGTCACCCACCTTCACAACAACCTGCTGAACGAGTTTCTGGCCGCCTTCTTCTTCGTGCAGGCCCGTACTAACTGTGGTGACGTCGTAAAGATTACGGTAGTCTAGGGACTGAGGGAAGGGATCGTCTCCGTCGAGTACTCCGTCGCCGTCGCTGTCCGCGCTCAGTGGATCGGTGAACAACTCGAAGTACTCCACTCCGTCACCGAGTCCATCTCCGTCACTGTCCGGGTTTGAGGGATCGGTTAAGAGCACGACTTCATCCGAGTCTTCAAGCCCATCGCCATCGCTGTCAGTCGCCAAGGTGGGAAGTCCGACGATCAACACGAACAAGAGGAGCCAGATCAGACGATGCTTCATTGCGAATCACTCCTTAGACTAAGCGGTTTGATGACCAGATTGAGCAGTGCAGGAAGGATGAGAACCGTCACGGCGAAAGAATACAGAACTGCCGCTCCGGCAAGAAGTCCAAAGTCGCGATTCCAGAGAATCTGCCCCAGAATCAAGGCGAAGAACGCGGCGAGCGTCGTGACGCATCCGCTAAACAGGGCCTCGCCTGTTCTCGATGTCGCCATCCCGAGATCTCGCTCCTCCCTGAATCGCTGCACGAGGTGGATCGCGTAGTCCACGCCGACGCCGATCGCGATGGCAGCAACCATGGCCGTTGAGGCGCTGATCCGGATGCCTAAGATCTTGATCGTCGCCAGTTCCAATCCCATGACCAGCGCCATCGGAACCACGCTGATCGCCCCCCACCGGATAGATCGGAAGAGAAGGGCAATCACCAAGAAGCAAAGGACGAACGCGACGCCCATGGATGTAAAGAACCCCTCCCGAAGAGATCTGAGGCTGATCTCGGTGAGGTAGGGCGAGCCGGTGACCACGACCTGGAGGCCCAAACGTTCGAGTTCCTCGACAAGCGGCTCAGTGCGGGCGGTCACGTCCGCAGCCACAATCGCTGCTCGCTCATGGTCGTGATAACGCAAAACGTCGGCTCGGATCACCGCCGCTACATACTCTCCCTGTTCGTTACGGCTCACGTAGCCCTCGGCGCGAATCTGAAGGTCCGGCCGCGCATCAATGTCATCGAGAAGACCGTGGTACGCATCATCCGCTCCGCCCTCGAGGAACCTCTCCATGAACTGCTCGTCCAGCGTCGGGTTCGCTCTTCGTGCGTCGTCGAGGACATGGGCGATCGACGTCACTCGGCGAACGTAGGGCGAAGCGGACAGCGTCGTCGGCGCTGTCTCGATCATCGCTCTTATGACGTCGAGGCGGGCGATCTCCCCTGTGACAAGTATGTTGACCTCATCATAGACGCGGAACTCCTCATTGATGTCGTTGTATAGCCGAACGATCGGATAATCGGGCGGGAGCATCCGGCGCAGGTCGAACGAATACAACTCGATGTCGTAGCCGATCACGAACGCTCCAATGCCGATCACGGCTGCCAGCCCGATCACGATCGGCCCCGCTTTGGAACGGCTCAATATCTCCACGTAGCGCCGCAGGATTCGACCCAAGCGCGTCTCATCCCGCGGGAGGCTGCCGGCATCTTCCGCCGACTCGCGCAGCAGGTGCTTCGATGCGGGGATCACGGCCATCGTCACGATGAAGCTGGTGAGCATCGCGAAACTGGCCAGGAGTCCGAAGTGCTGGATCGTCGGGCTTCGCGATACCAGCAAGGAGGAGAACCCGACCACCGTGGTCAATGTGGTCAGTAGGAGCGCCCGCCCCGTCCGCGTCACGGCGGTGTCTATTGCCGCCTCTCCCGAGGAGCCCGTGCGGCGCTCCCCATCGTATCGGTGAAGCATGTGAATCGCGTCATCGATGCCGACACCGAGCAGAAGAGGAAGCACGGCGATGGTGAGGAAATTGAGGGGGACGCCCAACAGTCCCAGGAGCCCAAACGTCCAGACAGCGGTCAGGATGACGATCAGCAACGGCAGATACAGTTTCGAAAGACGGCGGAAGCTGAACGCAACCGTCGCCAGGCCCACGATGCTAAGCCCCCATCCGTTCTGCAACAGGATCAACACCAGTCCGAGTCCGGCCCAGGCGACGATATGCCAAACCGACAATCGCTTCGTAACCAGGACCATAGCGGCAATCAACAGGAACCCACTCGCGACTCGCAGGGCGTTCGCGGCCCCCGGCGACATCATCGGAACCAGGGCGACGGTTGAGAGCGCCACCAAAAGAGCGAGCAACAGAAGGAGAACCTTCCAGCTGCGAATCCGGAAGATCCATACGAGAACAAGCGCAGCGATGACCGCCGTAAACGGACCGAATAGACGTACGTCTCCGCGTGTCACACTGTCGAAAACGGTGATTGAAGCTCCATAGCTCAGGAATCCGACATCAAGAGCAGTGCCTTCGAGTGCCGTCAGGGCGTCCTCGGCCTGCTGTGAGACCCTCACCAGGTCGGCATCGGCTCCGACTGCTGCAAATGCGATGGCCGTTCCTTCAGAGGATGTGAAGCTCTTGAGAAGGGTCATCCGCTGGAACGACATTCGGATGACGTCTTCGAAGGAGTAGCCCAGCTCACAGCCCTCGGACGGCAGGTTGCCGTAGTCGGCATCCCCCCCGTGCAGTCCCGCGTGGATCGTCTTGACGAAGTCGGGGATCCCTTGCACTCCAGTTACGCCAGGGACGGCGCGTAACGCATTAAGTACGGCCTCCATCTCCTCAATCGCGTCAGGCGACTCGATCGAACCCGCACCGCGAGGTGAGAATCGGACGTACAGGGTATGCGAGAAGCTGGCGCTGCCGAACTGCTCTTCGATCTCCTCGTGCGCATCAACCTTCTCGTGGGCCGGGAGGAACTCCTGCGGATCGTTGCCGATGCGCAATCGAGTCGTGGCGAACGCCATCAGCCCCGTTATGAGGCTGACGGCGATCAATACCGCAAGCGGATGCTTGGCGGACAACGCTGCGATCGATTGCAGAAAGCGGCGCATGGGTGACGAACTAGATAATTGGAACCGTCAGCATCACCAATCCGACGATTCCCGCCAGGTCTGTTGTGACCTCGAAGAAGAGCAGTGCGTCTGCCTGCGTCAGATCCGTAAGCTCGCCGTGGTAGAGATCCTGAGCCAGGTAACTGCTCGTCCCAGCAGAAAGCTTGTCGGCGGCCGCAGTCGCTTCGTCGATGGTGCTGAAGCGGACAAGAAACCTCACTGTGGCCGAGTCGTCGGCAAACGTCACAGAGTAGGCCATCGCCTCATCACCGGTTTCGAAAGGACGATCTCTTGCGTTGTCAGTGGCACGGACAAAGCTAATATCTCCGCCACCAACGCCCAACCCCATAAGCAGCTCGTCAAAGACGAGAGCCTCACCGCTCGCTCTATTGAGAATCGATTCGGTTGACGCACGCAGTCTGTCCAGGTCAGGGGGAGCGATCAGGCCGACCTCGGAGCCGATCCAGAGCATGCCCTCCTTGGCGAAATATCCCCATTGCATCTCGAACGGCCCGAATCGTCCGCCGGTGATTACCACCGATGTGTCGACGATCGTCTCCATGTCCCAGTTCTGATATGGCGCGCCAGGTGCGCCGGCTCCCGCTTCGATATCACCCACTGCCTGCATTGCCTGGTCGGTGTCGACTCCCAGAACCAGCGAGTACGGGGTCATTCCCGGGCCGGTTGAGTAGGTGGCATGCACAACGTCTGCCACATCCAGACCAAGGATCCCGAGCGAACGTAGGATTCCGTTCACCGGATGATTAGCGGCGGCCAGCGGACCGATAACAGCGCCGTTCAGGACTTCGTCCCCGCTGAGCTTCGCCAGGTCCAGCGTGAGGATCTTCGTAAACGTATCGGGGTACTGCGTGACGATCTCGTCCATCTTCAGTCCCTGGCCCGCTACGACGGGTAACGCAACAGCTGCAATCAGTAATAGGGCAAACAGTTTTCGATACACCACATTCCTCCTGTTCTGTGCGCCCTCAAAGACGCTTCAGATGGAACCGTTGTCGATGTGCAGAGGGTCTTACGATCTTCCGCCGCCGGCTCCAAGTAATGCTTCCACCGCGCTGATGGCGTCTTCCACCAGCGTTTCCAAGTCCCGCCCCGAAAGGGCGAGAAGGTTAATTCCGTGCACGTGTGTCCCGGTAAAACTCACCAGGATTTCCGGCGAGATCCCTGTCCCTTCCAGGGAGGGGCTTATGTCCTCTTGAAGCGATTTGCGCCACTCGTGGTGATACTTGGCGAAAGCGCGAATCGCCGGAGCAACATCATCTGACGGTGCCAGAAGCGCCATGTAGAAGAGACGGAACAGATCCGGGGTTCGTTCATAGTTGGCAGCGAAGCCACGGATGATCGCCGAAGTGGCTTCGAGTGGATTGCTCGCCTGTTGAGCCGCTTCCCGAATGCCGTCGAAATGGTGCTCAATCGTCATCTCCACCAACGCCGACAGAATCGTTTCCTTCGACGGGAAGTAATAGTAGAGCGTGGCCTTGCCCAGCTCCGCCGCCTCGGCGATCTCCTCCATGGTCCCCTCGTGGAGACCACGGGTCGTGAAAACCTGGAGTGCTGCGTCGAGGATGAGGGAAACGCGCGCCTCACGCTCCCTAACCCGACGTTGAGTTACGCTCATGCCTCCCCCTTCGAATTTCGACCGAACGGTCGACTCTAGTATATCCGGTCGACGAAGCATCGCAACATCTCACTATCAGCTTTCCTCACCCTGACTGCACTCAAGAGGGGTGATTGGTTGCAGATCCCGCTGAGATGATCCTGGGAACGTCGAAGCGTCTACCAAAACAGCTGTGCTCCGCAATTCGATAACCTCGCAAGGCAGGTCTATGGAGTGCAAACTGGGCGACGATAAAGGGAGGCGACCCCGCCGACGGGATGTCGGCGAGGCCCACCTAGGCTAGGGTTGGTACTAAGATCCGGTATGACTCGTCTCCGTCGGGAAATCGTTGACGAAGCCAGTGAAGAAATTGACGGTCAGGGCGATCCGCTCCATCGCGCCGTGATAGGTCTGGTAGTCGTCACCCTCGGGGGCGTAGGCAAGCATGACCATCGTTCCCATGCCTTCCATGATCGCCGTGTCGTTCTCGTCCCCCGTCATCAGCTTTCGCGAGAATTCAATGACGGTCACACCGTCGTTCTCCGTTCCATCCTTGTCGAGGATGTTGTCCTCACCACCAACTTCGGTGTCGTTCACGTGGGGGAAGTGGCCATCCTCAGGGGCTACCTGATCGGCAAGCTCCAGCTTGTCGCTGAACAGCCCCGGATCGACGAAGCCGATGATCGTGTCGCCATGGATTGCGCCGTCCATTTGCATGAAGTTGATCGCCAGCCATCCCTCGGCGGGGGCTCTGAGCCCGATGTACAGGGTGTCTCCAACGATCGACCAATAGAGCGACATCCGGATGGGATTGCTGTAGTAGAGATTCCGGTACTCACCGGCCGTGATCTTCCCATCGATCGATGGCTCCTGGGTCTGGGTTAGTCCCACTGCAACGAGTCCCAAGACGAGAAGCATCAGTAGACTTATGGTTCTGATTTTCACTATCTTCCTCCTGTGGCAAAACCAATCGATTGAAAGCGGTGCGCCGTCCTTCTGCGAGTCCACCGCATGGTTCTCCTTCTTCGGACCCACGGCGAGGCACCTGTTCGTGCCCCGCCCCGAGTCCTGGAAGGTACGATACCTACGGATCAAATATCGACTCTCAGTGTGGAGAAACCGTGAGCCCACCGTGTGAGAATGATGGGACGCACCCTTCACCTTTCAAGCCCGATGTATGGCGGTCGGCCATGCGGTCTTTATTCGACCAGTTGGTCGACTTCAGTTTACATAGTCGGTCGACAAAGTCAAACGCATTGCCACGCAAGGTCCACCATTGACAATGTTTGGCAAGCCGGCATGACGTACAGTCGTGCCTCATCCGGTAGTGGACATAACGTGGGAAGGACGCTGTTGAGTGTGTGATCGCAGAGAACGGATCCCGTGATCGATCCGTCGGCTCGTCGGTCCCAGCACGCTCAACCGTGCATCGGGTTTGGAGGAGTGACAAGTAACTGCGCTGACACTGATTTGATTCAGGACGCCGAACCCGTGGACTTACTAATCCTTGTCTCGGAGGGTCTCTTTCAGAACGTCGATCTCCCGCTGAAGGCGTTTCTGTCGGGACGCGATGCTGAAGACGTAGAGGAACGTCACGCCCCAGAAGACGGAATAGGCAGCTGCTAGATAGGTCATGGTTCTCCTCCTTGGCTTTAGTGGAGCACTCGTCGCTTCAGATCCTCGACTTGGTCCGCCAGGATCGAAAGGCGGCAACGTTGAATCAGGAGCACGAAGAACAGGATGGTGAACGTCAGCAAGCAGAACATGAAAGTCCAAAGCATCGTCGGGGCCAACCCGCTTCCTTGGCTCTCGAAGACAACGGGGTGAAGGCTCTGCCACCAGCGGATCGACATGAACGTGAGCGGTACGCCGGCGAAAGCCACGATCCCGTAGACGGCAGCGAAGCGGGCCCGTTGCTCCGGTTCACGAAGAAACGCCCGCAGCATGTGATAGGCGAAGTAGATCAACAACAGGATCGAGATGAGGATCAACCTCGGTTCCTGCTCCCACGGAAACCAAGCGTTCCACGTCGGTTTGGCCCAGATCGAGCCGGTAAGCACCGCCATTGTGGTGAAGACGATGCCGATTTCGGCCGACGAATGTCCCACGATATCCCACAATCGTTTCTTGGTTCGAAGATACGTAATCCCCGCAACGAACGTGACGAAGAATGCGAAGAATCCGATCCAAGCTGACGACACGTGAAAGTAGAAGATCCTCTGGACGTCGCCCATCGTCCGTTCGGTGGGCGCATAGAGGAACACCAGACAAAGCGCCGCGATGATCGTCAGTGCGCTCAACCACAGGAGCGGACCAGCCTTCCGGATGCTCTTCATCATGCCGATGACCTCCTTGCTGGATATCTGATTGAATTATCCTTCCACTACGAAGCGAAACGTCATAAGAGAGACTACCAGAAATACAATATCGAAGGCGATCAGGAACCTCACCCACACGGTCAACTCCTGCCACGCAGCACCGTCAAGGACCCCCGCGGTAAGCTTGACCGCAGCAATGACGACCGGCAGAACGATCGGAAACAAGAGCACCGGAAGCATGACTTCGCGCGCTCTAGAATGGGCCGCCATGGTTGACAAGAGGGTTCCCACCGAGGCAAACCCAACCGTTCCAAGAAAGACAGCGAGCAGGATGAGCGGCCGAAACAGGTTGAGATTGAACAGGGCGGAGAAGATGGGCAGCATGATCAGTTCGGTGATCGACATGAACATGAGATTCCCTAGCGCCTTCCCCAGATAGATCGAACTACGCGGCACCGGCGCGAGGAGGAGGCCGTCCACGTGCCCGTCCTCAACTTCTAAGGACGCCGAACGGCCCAGTTGGAGGGTCCCGGCGAAGGTCAGCGCGGCCCAGAGGATCCCCGGCACGAGCAATGTGGCGTTGGAGACCCGTAGATCGAAGCTGAACTTGAAGATGACAATGACCAACAGAATGAATACGAACATGGAACTGAACATCTCTTTGGTTCGCCATTCGGCGATCATGTCTTTCCACACGATGGTCAGTGCGCTTCTGATCGTGTTCACGAAGCCCCTTCTTCTGCTCCGCGGCCCTCTCGGCAGTACTCCCAGTAGGTATCTCGTAACTGCTGAAGGGTCAACGATGAACTGGGCGCTTCAAACGCAATGCGTCCTTTGTTCAGGATCACAACGCGATTGCCCCGGCTCAATCCCCTCTCCAAGTCGTGTGTGGTCATGATCACCGTTCCGGCTTCACCATGAACCGCATCGAGCAGTATCTCCAACATCTCAGCCGATTCCTGATCGAGTCCCGCGTAGGGCTCGTCGAGGAGCATCAGCTCGGGCTTATGGATGATTGCGCGTGCCAGCGATAAGCGCTGCTGCATCCCTCGAGAGAGAGTTCCTGCCCGACTTCGTCGTCGCGAAAGGAGCCCCACGGTCCGAAGAACGTCCTCCGTTCGCGCCGCCAGCATGGGAACACGATAGAGCTTGCCATAGAACGTCAGGTTCTCCTCTACTGTGAGGTTGTCGTAGACGAGCGATCGGTGCGATGCGAACCCGATCCTTGTGCGGATGTCGTATGAACTCGTGCTCAGATCCATCCCGTTGACCCGGGCTTCACCACTGCTAGGTTGCAACAGAGTGGCCAGAATCCGCAGCAGCGTCGTCTTCCCCGCCCCATTGGGTCCGACAATCGTCACCGACTCCCCGGCCTCGACGTCGAGGTCTATACCACGTAACGCGTAGATCGGCCCGTAAGACTTGGTGAGTCCGTGGACGTGAATCATCCGTCCGTTTCCCTGCGGCTTCGACGGATGAATGGGTAGACGAGAACGACAATTACCAACACGACAATCACAACAATGACAATCACGGTCGTTGTCCCGGGACCGCCGGCCGGCGAAGCGGCCGGAGTGACCTGCCGCGGCTCAAGCCGTTCGAATTCGATCGCCACACTCGTGCCCGCCGGGAGTTCGTCACCGGAGAATCGGTTGTAATGGCCGGCCTGCATCGCAATCGGATCCCCTCGCACAAGCTGTGGAGCGGCGGCCTCGATTCCGGTCGCCGTGACGAAGACGTCAAGATGGCTGACTGGGTACGGGAATTTCTTTTCCAATGTATACGGTGTCGATGAAAAGGGGAGCGTGTAACTGAACGTTACCTCGACGGTTCCCGGGAGGAATGGAGAGTCGATGTTGAAGCCGGACTCTGAAATCGCCACCGCCCCCGGTGAGAACCCGCCAAGCCACTCGAGATTCGCGGCACCGGTCGGTAGGAGGAAACGAATTGCCCCTTCTCCGGTCTCCGGGTCGCTCGGAACGTAGGTGGCAATGCTGGTGTTGGTAAGGATGTGAACCTCCTGCACATGCAGGTGCTCCGCATCTCCATCGATGATCAGGTGAGCTCTCTCCACCACCAGTATGCTATCGTCGCTTGTCGCGTCATAGACGGTCACAGGAACCGACAGGACGTTCTCTTCGGGAGCAAACGTCTTCCGACCGAATCTATACGTGATCCCTTGATGCTCGACCAGCAACTGGTACTCGTGATCGACCGGCTCGAGATCGGGGAACCCGAACCAGCCGTCTTCGCCGGTCGTCACTTCCTTCGAAGGTAATTCCTCATCGCCCCTCCAGGCGAGCAGTGTGACGACGGCGCCTTGGATCGGTGCGTCACTTGCAGTGGCGCTGAGAACCTGACCCTCAATGACGGCGTCTCCCTGAGCCGATGCCACTGCACTCGACATGAGAAGGGCAAGCAGAACAGCAGCGATCGCGGTGGTGTACCTAGGCATCGGCGTCTCCTTCCACAGTGGGTCGGCGCGTCGGCCACCCAGCGAGAACGGCCCCGGTGAGAAGGAGGGCTCCGCCGATCCACAGCCAACTGATCAGCGGGTTGAGAACAAGCTCAAAGCTTGCCCTCCCGTCCTCATCGAGGCTTGCGAGAACGACGTACAAGTCCTCAAAGAACGTGCTCAAGATCGCAACTTCTGTTACCCAGGGGCTGTCGAGCACCCAGTGGTAGTTCTTCTCCGGCCGCATCATTCTGATCTTCGATCCGTCTCGCGTGGCACTAAGTGCTGCCTCGTAGCGGATGTGGCTCTCGTAAGTCTCCGGATACTCGCCGATGGTGTCGGCGCCGAAGCCCTCGTAGGTCAGCTCGTAGCCCTCGAACAGGATCGACTCCCCCGGCGTAAGGGACACGAGTTGCTCCGACTTGTGCAGCGTCGATCCGGTGACCCCGATGACGATGAGAACCATCGCGAAATGCACCAGGTGGGCACCGTAGCGGCGGTGCGAACGTCGCAGCTGGGTTGCAGCGGCAGAAAGCCGCGCCAACGCCCTCTTCTTCCCCCGCCCGGCCGCAGAGAGATCCCGAGCGGTGACCGCAAGCAGCGAGACGGCGACAAAGACACAGACGAACGAGGCAACGAGGGACGCCGGGGAGCGGATGCCAAACACAGCGAGCAGGACGCTCGCCACGGCACCTGCAGCGAGCGGGAAGACGAACCTCCACGCCGTCTTCCCCGGCGTGCGCCCCCAGACAAGCCACGGACAGATGCCGATCAACACGATCACAACCAGCATGAACGGGCTCGCCACTCGGTTGAAGAAGGAAGCCCCGAGGCTAACCAGGTTGCCGCTGATCGCGCGGACCAACGACGGGTAGATCGTTCCGATAAAGACGACGGCTGCAATGCCACAGAGGACGACGTTGGCCAGCAAGAAGCCCTTCTCCCGGGAGACGAGCCCTCGCGAAGGAGGAGTGAGATCCGAGAATACGCGACGGCGTCTGACTGTGAGCGCCAGGGTAGCCAACAGGCTGGCGAAGATCGCCGCGAACAAGTAGGTTGCGATCGGCTGAATCGAACTGGAGAATCCATGCAGATCGGAGACGATGATTCCGCCCCGCGTCACCAGGGTGGCGAATAGGCAGAGCGCGAACGCCAACGCCGGCAGAATGAGGTTCCAGCGCCGATGCTTCCGCACTCGCTCCTCAAGAATCGTCGAGTGAAGGAACGCAGTACCCACCAGCCAGGGGATCAACGAAGCATTCTCCACCGGATCCCAGGCCCAGAAGCCTCCCCAACCGAGTTCGACGTATGCCCACCAGGCTCCGATCAGGATTCCCGCTCCAAGTGTCGCCCAGGCGAACAAACTCCAACGGCGCGTCTTGGCCAGCCAGTTGCCATCCAATTTTCCGCTCCACAAGGCTGATAATGCTGAGGCAAACGGGATTGTGTAGGCGGCATAGCCGAGGAACAAGATCGGGGGATGCAACACCATCCCAGGGTTCCGCAATAACGGGAGCATCCCGGCCCCTTCGCTCGGGATCATCGGGTAGATGTCAAATGGATTGCTCGTCAGCAATATCACTGCGGCGAAGAACGCGTTGACCAACGAAAGGATGAAGACCAGGTAGGGCCTGGCCGGATCGGTCCGTTCCCGGAACAGCAGCGCACCCAGCGCCAGCACGGCGACGAACCAGAACCACAAGAGAAGCGAACCTTGCTCACCGGCCCAGAACGCCGAGATTCGATAGATAATCGGCAGTTGAGTACTCGAATGTCCGTAGACGTACTGAATCTGGAACTTGTGGGCCAGCAACGCATACAGAAGGACACCGCATGCTGCGGTCGTAAGTCCGGCGACAATCCATAGTGTCTTCTCGGCGCTATCCGCCAGCATCGACGATTGACGTCGCCGCGCTATGAACGCCGCTACCGCACCATAGAACGAAACGATCAGTGAGACAATGAGAGCCCACGACCCGATGCTTGCCATCCGCTATTCCTCCTCGTACTTGGACGGACACTTGAGGAGGATCTCGGCGGCTTCGAACCGGCTTTCGCCTCGGTAGCGTCCTTCAACAACGGCCTCAATCCCATCTTCGAGCAGGTCGGGGCGCGCCCCATGGTAGTCCACCCTGATAGAGCCGCCGTCGTCTGTCAGGTCGAACCGGAGCACGAGCTCCTCAGCGTCCCACGCAATCGTCTCCCCGACCACGGTCCCCGTGGCTCGGACAATGCGGTCGGATGAACCATCGGCAAGTAACTCAGTCACCGTCAAGTACGGAGCCGTAGCGCTCTCGATGCTGGTGTATAGAAGCCATCCCACTACGACGATGATGACTGCGGTGCCAGCAAGGTACGGCAGTCGACGTCGCCACTTGTCGCGACGAATTGCATCCCGTGATGTCGTGCTCGATTCCACTTGTGCAGGCCCCTTCCCATGTGATTAGCTGCGGAAATCGTACCGGTGGGCAGTGGCGAAATCAACCGGCAAGTGGCTTCTCAGAACGTCCCAGGTGATCAAAAAGAGAGGGCAGCGTAACCGCTACCCTCTCTCTTCAGTCTTCTTGTATCCCCAGGAGCGGGGGCCCAACCCTACGGTCTCACCAGTCCACTCACGTCGGCACCAAGATCTGCCAACGTGTCATAGAGGATCTGGATCAGGTACTTGCCGTTGTGGGCAAACGCGCCCGGATCCTTCTGGAAATACTGATAGTTGTAGGCTGCCTTGAGGAGCCGCGCCGTCCAACTACCAAATCGCTCGCCGGTGTCGTCAAACCAGTACGGATAGGAGTGAGCATCGTAGACGATGCTTCCTCCGACGACGTCGGACGCGTACTGCTGCACGGCAGTGTAGACCGCCGCGGCGAGGGTGTCGATCTCACCCGCGATCCCCTCGCTCATGTTCCCGTCTCCGTCAAAATCGGCCAGGGTCATCCGGAAGGTGCGCGGTTCATTGCTTCCGTGACACAGGGCGCACTCGTCGACCTTGACCTCGAGTTCGTGGACATCGTGGCACTTCGTACAGTCGTCGTAACCTCCAACGTGCGCGAATCGGCCGAGGTACGATTGACCGTCGTACTGATACGCGCCCTGGGCATCGCTGCCGAATAGTGTGGCTCCAGCTGCGAAATAGTGGATGTTGCGGAATCTGAGGCCGCTATTGATCTCATCATCCGTTGCCACTTCCGTTCCAGCGATGTGGTCGTTGACACTGACCGTCGACTCTCGTCCCTGGTGGCAGCTGATGCAGAGATTGGCATCTTTGCCTTCGCCGAAAGAAACTTCGGCGCCGCTGGGGAATTGCACTTCGTCGACCACACGCCGCGTGAATTCGGGAACTGCGTTGTGGCACGTCGAACAGAGTTGGCCGTTCGACAGCGGCTCCGCCTGATTGACGCCGAGCTCCAGATAGAACGGCAGACCGGTTGCACTGTGGCAACGGGCGCATGAGGCACTGACCTCGCCGTCCTCGTCCCAGTGGCGGAACGCTTCCATGGAACCGGCGAAGTGGCCGGCATCGTCTCGATGCAGCGGCGTCATGTCGACTGGCACTGAGAGTGCCACGTTCAGATCCTCGATCGAATCGTAAAGAAGCTGAATGACGTATTTACCACCGTGAGCGAAGGCTCCGGGATCCTTGAGAGAGAACTGGTAGTTGTAGGTCGCTCTCACCAATCGCGCGGTCCACGAACCATACCGCTCCCCTGCCTCGTCGAACCAGTACGGGTAGCTATGGGCGTCATAGACGACCGAGCCTCCGGTGAATTCTCTCGAATAGGCCTGGAGAGCGCCATAAAGGAGCGTTCGAAGATCCTCGATCTCGTAGTAGACACCTTCACTTAGATCGCCGTCGCCATCGTAGTCGACCAGTGAGCCGTTCATCCGAACGTTCTTCAGATCGTCCACCTCGACAACGTCCGTGTGACAGACGGCGCATTCCTCAATTCGCACCTCGAGCGTGTGGGGATCATGACAGCTGATGCATGTATCCATCTCCTCCACGTGGGCGAAATTCGCGTCGTACGCCTTCCCGGCGTATTGATATCCGCCCTGAGCGAGCGTGCCGTATTTCGTCGCAGTAGCGGCGAAGTAGTGGATATTGCGGAAGCTGAGGTCTTCGCTGATGGTGTCGTCGTCTTCGGCTGCGGCAGATTCAATCCTTGCATTGACGCTCACCGTCGACTCGCGTCCTTGGTGGCACAGCATACAACGCGACTCGTCACCCAGATCGGTAAGCTCCGCACCTGATGGCATCACAACGCTATCTAGAGCAATCGTCGCCTCGTTGTGACAGGCAACGCACTCAATCGTTGATCCAATCGGTGCGTTGGCGTCCACCACTCCGGCTTCCGTTCCGTCGACACCTAAGAAATCCCGGTAGCCGTACGTGCTATGACACTTCGCACAACTACTCGAAACCTCGGCAGGGTCATCCTCATTCCAATGAATAAAGGCCTCGGCTGTCTTGTCTGCGTGTCCAGATGACGCCCAGTCAGCCTCGAACGGGGCTTCCGGAGATTCACCATCTGCCGCATATAGCACGGCACCGCCAAGCACAAGGACCGTGAGCATCAAGGGAATCTGTATTGCACGGCTCTTCACTCCGTACCTCCTTAAGACGAGGAGCCTGGGCACCTCGCTCAGTCTTCCGGCGGGCTAGTGATCCAGGCCACCTCCCACCCCGGTGCTTGATGTCACATCAAGCCCTCACGACTCGCCTGCACACGCGGGCGTTCATCTCTCACACCCCAACTGGTGCTCCCTCTCATGAGCTTGGCATCCAGCTAGTCTCGCGCCTTAGGCTACCATGCAAACACAACACGAGTCAACCCAACAGCCGTTGCTATCAAGGTTTGCGGCATTATCCGCTATCATGATATCGATTCGGCAAGGCGGGCTCCAACTGCTGGAGAAGGTTGGGTTGACACGCTGTGTATCGGAGGTCGGGTGGCTGTGCTCACAACCCTAAAGAAGAAAGGCGGGGCGCTATGCGCCCCGCCTTGAGAAGACTCGTGAAAGTCCTTAGATCGTTCTTACGGTCTGGTGTAACCAGCTACGTCGGCACCAAGATCGGCTAGCGTGTCGTAGAGAACCTGGATCAGGTACTTGCCGTTGTGGGCATACGCCCCCGGATCCTTCTGGAAGTACTGATAGTTGAAGGCCGCCTTCAAGAGCCGTGCCGTCCAACTGCCGTAACGCCCGCCAGCATCGTCAAACCAATACGGATACCTGTGAGCGTCATAGACGATGCTTCCTCCGAGAACGTTTGACGCGTACTCCTGTATGGTGGTGTAGATCGCCTCAGCCAGTGTTTCGATCTCGCCGGCGATCCCCTCGGACGCTCTATCCCCGTCGAAATCGGTCGCGGTCATCCGGAAGGTACGCGGATCAGCGCTGCCGTGGCACATGGCGCACTCATCAACCTTGACTTCCAGTGTGTGAGCGTCATGGCACTGAGTGCAGTCGCCGTAGCCAGCCACATGCTCAAACTGGCCAAGGTATGTTTGCTCATCGTACTGATACGCACCTTGAACGTCGTTGCCGAAAAGCGTTGCCCCAGCTGCGAAATAGTGGATATTTCGGAAACTAAGACCGCTACTCACGACATCGTCGCTTTCAACTGCGGCGGATGCAATCCTCGCATTGACGCTTACCGTCGACTCACGTCCCTGGTGACAGTTGATGCAGAGGTTTGCGTCTTCTCCCTCTCCGAAGGAGGCTTCTGCTCCGCTGGGGAACTCCACCTCATCGACCGCATATCTGGTGAATTCGGGCAACGAGTCATGGCACGTAGTGCAAAGCATGCCGTTGGAGAGGGGCTCAGCCTTGTTGACGCCAAGCTCCAAATACAACGGGAGCCCTGTCGCGCTGTGACACTTAGCACAGGAACTCTGGACCTCTCCGTCCTCGTCCCAGTGCCGCCAGGCCTCGGTCGACCCAGCAAAGTGGCCCGGATCGTCCCTTCGGAGGCCGGCCACCAGGCCCGCATCAAGATCCTCAATCGAATCGTAGAGGAGTTGAATGATGTACTTCCCTCCGTGGGCAAAGGCCCCTGGATCCTTGAGAGAGAACTGGTAGTTGTAGGTTGCTTTGACCAGTCGTGCGGTCCATGAGCGATACTGGTTGCCGTAGTTCGCCTCCCCTTCACTCACGGCTCCATCAGCGTTGGTGTCGGTGAAGAAGTAGGGATAGGTATGGCTGTCGTAGATGATCGGGCTCCCAATGATATCGGCAGTGTAGGCTTGGAGCGCTCCGTAGAGGATCGCTTGCAGACCCTCGATTTCGTAGTAGATACCCTCCGTCACGTAAAAGCCATCGCCATCGTAGTCCGCGAGCGAGCCTTCCAGCCTTGAGGCCTTCAGCTGGTTCACCTCAGCGACGCCCGGATGACAGGCGGCGCACTCATCGACGCGCACCTCGAGCGTGTGAGGATCGTGGCAGTCGACACAAGTGTCGAAGTCCTCCACGTGAGCGAACTTGGCGTCGTAGGTCTTGCCGGCATATTGGTAGCCACCCTGTGCGAGGGCTCCATATTGGGTGGCGGCCGCGGCGAAATAGTGAACGTTGCGGAAGCCTAGATCGGCGCTTACGACGTCATCGCTTTCGACAGCAGCGGACTCAATCCTCGCGTTGACGCTCACCGTTGACTCGCGCCCCTGGTGGCATTGCATACATTTCGCCTCAGCGCCCAAGCCGACGATTTCCAAACCGGACGGCATCGTTACGCTATCCATAGCGATCGTTGCCTCATTGTGACAGGCGATACAGGTGATAACGCCCGGCTCTGAGGCATTATCGATCGTACCCGCCTCCGTCCCATCGACCCCGAGGAAGTCAAGGAAACCGGCGCCACTGTGGCACTTGGCGCAGCTTTCCGACACTAGGGGTGGATCGTCTTCATCCCAATGGATGAAGGCTTCGGCAGTCGCATCAGCGTGCCCGGATGACATCCACTGAGCCTCAAATGGTATCTCTGGGCGATCGTCGTCAGCAACGCACAGCAGCGCGCCGGTAAGGACGAGCACCGCTGATATCAGAAGAATCAGCCTCCCACGGTTCTTCACTTCCAACCTCCTTGACGAGGAGCCTGTGCACCTCGCTTAAACCTACGGCGGACTGAGGGTCCAGTACGCCTCCCACCTCTAGTGAAAAACATCGTATCAGGTGTCCAGGACGCCTGATTCGCTTACACGTGAGGTCCTTTGGTTCTCACACCCCGGCCGGTGTTCCCACGATATGACGAACAACCGGACAGTCACGCTACTAACCTACCATGCAAAGGCAATGAAAGTCAACTACCAATCACTGCTATCAAGATTCATTACTCCATCCACCAAAGGCATTCGGACCATGAGCGACAGTCTTTCGCTGACGGGGCGGAGCCATGCGGCCAGAAGAAGGCGGAGGACATTCGGTGTAATGGGTGCGAAAGAAGGAGCGGGGCGCAAAGCGCCCCGCCCTAAAAGAACTCGTGAAAGTCCTCGGATCGTTCTACGGTCGGGTGTAGCCACTCACATCCGCTCCGAGATCAGCGATGCTGTCAACCAGCAGCTGAATCGCATATGTCGGATTGTGGGCGTAGAACCCGGCTTCTTTGGCTACCAACTGGTAGTTGTAAGCCGCTTTGAGCATACGAGGCGTCCACGCCCCAAATCTCTCTCCGGCCCCGTCAAACCAGTAGGGATAGGAATGTGCGTCGTAAACCAGTTCCAGAGACTCGAGGGCAGCTAGAAGCGCGTCATGCAGCGTCTCGATTTCGCCCTTGACGCCTTCGGCCACGTCGCCGTCGCCGTCATAGTCAGTCGTACCCATGCGGATTGCACCCGCATCCTCAGCCCCGGCATGACAGACACAGGCATCGAGCTTCAGCTCGAGCGAGTGTGAGTCGTGGCAGGCTGCGCAGGCGTCGAATCCGCTGGCGTGAGCGAACGCACCGACGTATGTATTGCCTTCGTACTCGTAGCCGACGTTGGCAACGCTTCCCTCGCGGGTCGCACCGGCGGCCGCGTAGTGGACGTTGATGAAGCCTTGTCCCTCGATCACGGCATCCGCGTCAACGCCCTCAGCGGCAGCGGCAACGGCACCCCCATACGATCGTCCCTGGTGACACTGGACACACGGCGCCTCAGCGGAAACCACGTCAACGATTGCACCGGACGGGAACGTTACGGTGGACAGTGCGTCCACGGAATCGTTGTGACACGTGCCGCACTCGATAACGCCGGGCTCGGAGTCATTATCTACCACACCGGCCTCCGTGCCGTCTTCACCGAGATAGTCGAGATAGCCGGCTCCGGAATGGCACTGGCCGCAACGCGCCGGTACTACAGCCGGATCATCTTCATCCCAATGGGCAAATCCCTCCGACTCACGGTCGGCATGAGGGGATCCGGCCCAAGCGTCTTGCGGTGTGTCTGCGAAAGCGACAAAGGCCGCAAGGCACATGATCGCTGCCAGCAGTATCGCAAGCTTCGTCTTAGCCATAAGTTCAATACCTCCCAAAATATTCAGGCTAGCCTGTCAAACAGTGATTGTCGAAATCCCTCAATTGCTCTCTACGGCCCCCTTTCCCCATGCCCGAAGGCCCTGGGTGACAGTACCCAATCGGTACAAACCTGTAAGCCACTATTATCAAGTATTGTACTACGAGCCGTAGGTAGGGTCCAACTTGGAGTGGGCTTCGATCCGGAACACAACCTACTGCTCTGCGCACTACGTCAGAGAAGAGCGGGGCACATCTCAGAGGCGAGACGGTGAAAAGAAAAGGGACAGGACGATGTTCCGTCCTGCCCCGCAAGTTTTGCTCCAAAGAGCTTGTTGTCGTACTACGGCCTGGCGTAGGCGCTCACGTCCGCTCCAAGATCGGCAATGCTGTCGACCAGGAGCTGGACCGCGTACTTCGCATTGTGGGCGTAGAAACCGGCTTCCTTGGCTACCAACTGGAGCTGTACGGCGCGCTCACGCAGTACCCTCTCGCTTTCGGAATGACGATCGGTCGGACTCGTTCATCGCTCTTGCTGTCTCCGCTTGCTCGTGGCGGAGGCATCAAGCTTTACCCTATGAACGTGCCCTCTTCTCCCAGCTATTCGGGCGGATTGGGAACCACTACTGAAAGGTCCGCGTCACTCGGGTCGGGTCCGAGGTCTTCTTCACTCAGAAACAGCTCGGGATGACCATGACACGAATCGCAGCTCCTGTTGTAGCGCGTCGTCTTCTTGATGTTGTGTGGTGTGCTCATCTTCCATGTCGGGACTGAGTCGTAATTCTCAAGTGTGACTCCGAAACCCTCGAAGCTGTCCGGCACCGTTGGGACCTTGCGCACTGTGACGTACTCGTAGGGATACTCCTCTGTCGGATTCGGATTCGTACCAATCTTGAAGACATAGCTGATCTCCTCACTGGTTCGGAACCTTGTTCCTTCTTCATCGTAGCCTTCATGACAGCCAGTACAGGTTTCAACAGGGCCTGCGGAATGGCAAACGTAACAGGAGAGCTTGTCTTGATGAATGGCGTGCGAGCCGTCTTCGTCTGGCCCAGGCTGAGGATGGCAGTCCAGGCAATCAGGGGCTTCTTCTACCTCATACCGATTTGCGTACAGTGTACCCGAACCATGCAGCTCAGCTCCGTCATGGCAGTCGGTACAGGTCATCGCGGCCTGTATCCAGTGAACATCTCCAGTGCCATAGTCGGCGAGGTACAAGCCGCCTTCTTTTGACGTACCATGGCAGCGAATGCAGGCCTCGTTCATAGAGGGGGTTTCGAGGAACTCATGCCCTGCAACGAGTCCACCCTTGGCTGGATTGGGACGACTAATGTGACATTGTCCGCAAGTGGCGTGGCACGTCGAACAGTCGACTTCATTCACCACAGCGAGCTCCTGGTCCATGATGCCCACGTGAGAGCGGGCCTCCACGGCCGTAATCTGTCCCATGAGCGTGTTGTGCAGTGCGGTGGTGTATCGATCTACGATGTCGGAATGGCAGTTCCTGCATGCCTCTCCGTCCAGAGACGGGTCTCGGACCACTCCTTCGTGGGCCGATACGACGTCCCCTTGCTGCCCTCCGTGACATTCGATACAGCTGAGCTTCCCATGGACGTCCTGCTCGATGAATTCCATGGAAATCAGGAGCTTCTCCGCTTTTGGTATGTTCGGAGGCGGGGCACCACAGGAACTCACCGCCTCGACGACGGGTTCGTCAACGGCCAGACTGGCCAGCAACGGCTGCGAAGTGTGACAGGCGATGCAGCCCTTATCCGGGCGTTGTGCAGTGGAGGTTACGCTGTCTGTTCCCAGGAAGAAGAGAGCGGCAGCCGCCAGCGCGGCGGCTACCACTATGAGGGATATAACGATAGTTCTGCTCATGTCAGCTTCCTTCGAGTCTGGATCAGTAGGGATCCCCCTACAGCGATCCGGGCTCTTCTCCCACTACGTACGGATAGTCCTTGCAGGCACTGATCTCGTCGTAACGTCCCGGCGCGATCGCAGGATCGAGCACCCACGACGTCATCCCGAACTTGAGATTGATCGCATCGTATCCGAGCGCATTGAGGAGCGAAGTG
>Ga0114923_10000431_pt1 | contig 34085 bp, 58 predicted proteins | sample SumtaG_FD_89578 | JGI IMG/M metagenome (GOLD analysis project Ga0114923, IMG submission 89578) | Deep subsurface microbial communities from Indian Ocean to uncover new lineages of life (NeLLi) - Sumatra_00157 metaG | ecosystem: Environmental > Aquatic > Marine > Oceanic > Sediment | place: near... | reverse complement strand
TATCATGGACATAGGATCAGGAAAGAAATATCCATGTAACGCACTATCAAATTTTGCGCCGCATCCATTCGTGGTTGATGGGGTACAGTGTAATAGTATGGAAGGATTTTTACAAAGTCTGAAATTTAAAAGTCCAGATATGCAAAAAGAAGTTTGTAAGTTGGTTGGAAGAGCCGCAAAATTTAAGGGTAAAGATAAGAAATGGTGGGTTAAACAAACTTTGTATTGGGATGGAAAAGAAATAGGTAGACAATCAAATGATTACCAAAAACTTTTGGATAGAGCGTATGCAGCATTGGCAAAGAATGAAAAATTCAAAAAGGCAATTAAAGCCGCAGGTAATGCTACATTTAATCACAGTATTGGAAAGAATGATCCAAAGAGAACCGTTTTAACAGTAAATGAATTTACGGATAGATTGTATAAAATAAGGGATATGTATTGGAGACTATCCAGAAAAGAAAAAAAAAGATTTAAGTATAGACATTATGTAAGATACAGAACATTCTTTTTTGCATGTTGTCATTATAATATATGGCACTATAAATGGATGTTTAATAATTCTTTACATTATGATGATATGGATGATGTTACTTGTATAAATCAAAAGTATCCTAGAAAGTTTAAAGGTAATTTAACAGATTTAAAAAAAGATATTTATTCATTTAAAAATAGAAGTCATGGAAAAGTCCAACAAAGAAAAAGAAGAACCTAAGGGTTATATTTGTCCTTATTCTGGATTAGATTGTTCAGAAATGAATTCATTAGAATTAAAACAAAATTTAGATTGTAAAAATTGTAAAAATTTTGATGATGGAATTAGAGCAACTGGAGCAATACCTGATTTATCTTTTTTAAATCATGTAGGACAATTTTTTAATGAGGTATGGGAAAAAAAATAAAATGATGGATTTTATCAAATTGACTAATGTGTAAAGATTGTCCAATTTGTGGTCGAAAAATGCTTGGTGGTAATAGTGTAAATGAACATCATTTGATACCCCGAACATTTAAAGGAAAAGAAAAAATTTTAATACACCGTATATGTCATCGAAAGATACACAGTGTGTTTACAGAAAGAGAATTATTACAATACTATCATACGATCAAAAGAATCAAAGAGAACGAAGAGATTAAAAAGTTTGTAAAATGGGTTTCTAAAAAAGATCCAGAGTTTTATAGTGGAAGTAAAACATCAAACAATAAGGGTGTATAGCTCAATTGGTTAGAGCATCCGGCTGATACCCGGACGATTTAGGGTTCAAATCCCTTTATACCCACAAATTTTTAAACAATGTTTAAAAATTGTATATAAATATTTTATAAGTAAGTTAATGAACAGAATTTTTGAAAAAGTTAATGGTGAAAAGATATTAGATGTTAAGAAATATATAAAAGAATATGTAGATGAATATCCAAATGTTAAATTAAGAATTGGTACTGATTCACAAGAAAAGGGTGGCAAGACTACATTTGCAACAGTTATAGCATTTGAACATCCAAGAAATGGAGTTCATGTTATATCTACACAATTCAAACACAATGGTTTATTAGATCTTATGTCAAAGATGCTTAAAGAAGTATCTTGTACAAAAGATGTAGCAGATTTCTTAGAAGTAGAATTAAGAGATTTAAAAATATCTAAAAACATAAATGTAAATGAAAATATTTTTACATTGCATACTGACGTGAACCCTGATGATAGATGGGATTCAAACATAGCTTATAATTCTATTGTAGGATGGTTGAGAGGTTGTGGATACGATGTAGAAACAAAACCAGATGCATGGGCTGCATCTAAGGCAGCTGATGCCATATGTAAAGGTAAGTTTAAAATTGGGAATAATTAATATTTCCAATTTTTAATTAATTTCTTTATTATTATATTTACACATAAAATTATTTATTTATAATGGAAATTATGTACGCTCTTAACATTTATAATAAATGTTTACATGTTGTAACTAAATGTAAAACTCTTGAACAACTTAAAAGTGCAAGAAATTATTTAGAATTATATTTAAAATTTTATAACGATGAAGAATCTTACAAATTGATATTTGAAAGATTTTTAATTTTAGAAAAGAAATTGAATCAAGAATTATTCATTAAAGTATTTACAGAAAATGAAAACAATCGGAAAATTTTACATTTTTAATCGAGAAGGTCTAAATCAAATAAAGAAAAAATACTTCAGAATCTATCTTATATTTTTAACACTTATAAGTTTTGATTTTGAAGATTTTTGGTTTTCCTTTAAACGTTCAATGGTACAAAATTGGAATGATATTTTAGTGTCATTAGATTTTTTAAACCATCAGTATTATACACCATCTGGACAAAAGAATAGGAAAAAAGTTTATGAAACAAAGGTAGGATGGATGATAAACATTATGAGAAATTTTGTTGTGTTAGAAACAAATTTTTTATTACTAAGTTTTTTAACTATTAAAATAGGTTGGTTCTTACCAATATTTTTAAATATATTGATTTTTGTTTTCTATACAGTTATGATAATTATATCTATTTATAAAAGAAATGATTTACAGTATTCATACGAAAATGATCGTGAATATAGATCTTATTATTAATAGAATAAATTTTTAATATTTTATAATTATGACATTATTATTAGAGAAATATCAAACAATACCGAACGATGATCCTTCTTTAACAAAAGAAGAAAAAATAGCCTTTAAGATTTTATCAGATGTTACAGATAGAAGAGGATGGAGACAGGAATGGGATATGTTTGATGAAGATATACAGGAAGACATACTTAAGTCATGGATTAACATTATAAAAAAAATATTATGAAAAAGAAACCTAGTAAACTTTACGTATGGGATGTTGAAGGAATTAATATTCTTAAGAAAAAACTATTTAGAGTTTTTGTAATGTTAAAACAAATCATAAGATTTGAATGGAATGATTTTTGGTTTTATTACGCAAATTCTATGACAAAGATGGTTAGATGTTATATAGATACTAATAAATACATATTTACTTATACATATACTAGTAGATATTCAACATTTGAAGAAAATTCTAAAGCATTTTTTCAAGATGTTTTAAATTGTAGATCTATTATTTTAAATCTTATATTTATTTCATTTGTAACATTTATGTTTGGTTTAATTTTATTTGTAATTAATATCAGTTTGTTTAGTATTGGTTTGTTTTCATTTGTTGGAACATTATTAATTTTATGGGGATTTATTAATATGTTTTTAATATATTTACTTTCTGCACGCTTTGATATGTTAAGAGCATTTTATAAAAATGATAAATTAAATCAACAATATGCAGAGAAACATTATAGTAATATATCTAAAAATTCTGAAATAACACAGGTTCAGAAAGAAGAATTTATTGAATATGTGGATGATTTTAAAAAAGAAATCGAAAACATAAAAAAACAGATAAGAAAAATATGACAAAAGAATTTGCAGATCCAACAGTTGATATGAGAATGATTCAGGACATCTACAAAGATGAACCCTGGATGATGTTGGTTGGATGTATGATGTTGAATCAAACAAATAACAAACAGGTTAGACCTGTTATAAAAAAATTCTTTAAAAAATACACCACACCACAAGAAGTTATAGATGCTGATGAAAACGATATGATAAACATGATGCGATCTTTGGGTTTTTATAACAGAAGAACAAAAAGCATAAAGAATTTTTGTTATGATTGGTTGTATAAAGATTGGAATGACATTACAGAATTAAGAGGTATTGGAAAGTATGCTTCTGATTCTTATGAGATATTTATAAATGGAAATTTAAACGTTGAACCTACTGACAAGGTTCTTTTAATATATTTAGATGATAGTAAATTGGATTGAAAAAATGTTTAAACATTCATTCGAAAAAAAATGGTATGAAACTTATTGGGCATTTGATGTACATGGAGTAATATTAAAACCAAATCATAGAAAAAATTCTATATATGTAGAATTTTATCCACATGCAAAAGAAGCATTACAATTAATTTCTAAAAGGAATGATATTGTTATGATATTATCAACATCATCATATCCTGAAGAAATTAAACATTATATGAAAGTATTTGAAGAAAATGATATTCATTTTAAATATGTAAATGAAAATCCTGAAATTAATTCAAAGAAAGGAAACTTTGGTCATTATGATCAGAAGTTTTATTTTAACGTATTGTTTGAAGATAAGGCTGGATATTCACCAGAAACTGAATGGAAATTAGTTAAAGAATTATTCATTGTTTATGAAGTTCATAAACATTTTCCAAATAAAAAATGGTCAACAAAATATTAATAAATATAATATGAAAACAATAAATAAAGATACCTTCAAATTCTAAGCCTCTAGACGAAACCTAGATTCTAGGGGCTATGACAAAAAAGAAGGTACAATGAAAAATTACAAAAGAGGTGAACGTCGATTCACTAAGTACAACAAGTACAAAAGACGTATCAAAAAATTTATAAACTATTGGGATTATAAATGGTTTGAAGAAGAAAGTGGTATAAAAAGATCATCATGGAAAGATATGATCGAACAACATAGATATACCTATTTTAAAACAATGTCAACAACCTGTAGCTGTAGTGGTTGCGCATATTACAAATACAATCGTGATGAATTTAAAAAAGAATTTAAACGTATTCTTAAAGAAGAAGAACTTGACTAAAAAGAAACTGTTAGGTTGGTTGATACTTGGAATAATGGTAATTAGTTATTTAACATTTATGGTAATAAAAGGTGGTTTTTGGCTTACCCTTATAATGTATTCCGGTGCGGCAGTGATTATAGGTTTAATTTATTTAGCAATACAATTAATAGATAGTGATAACTAGAATTATGGATAGAATAGTATTAAGATTTTTTCGTTTCATTCGTAAAACATGGAAAAGAATTTTAGGATTTATTATGCTTATCACTTTGTTTTTTTGGTTGGGTAAAAGTATTGATTTAAAATTGATTTTAGAAGTTTTAATAGATTTGGGAAAATTTTTGGGAATAGGTGGATTAATGTGTTTAACATTTTGGTTGTTATTATCTAAAATTAAAAAATGATATGAGAGGAGAAATAAAAGAAGAAAGAGAAATTATTCTTATTGAAAAAATAGCTGCCATTTTTGTATCATGGGTGAAAGATAATCCAGTTTGGACCATTATTTGTTTTGTTGTACCTACTGGTATAGGAATTTTTTCTTGTTTTTTTTCATTTTGGGATGTAATGAAAATAGTAGGATTTTCAGTAATAGTAATATTTTTATTAACAATATTTATTGCTGCAATGATAGATTAAATATAATTTAAATTATGAATATACAAACACTTTCAGTAGTTGTTCCAACAAAAGGTTGTGTGAATAACTGTAAATTTTGCGTAAGTAAGATGCATGATAACGATTATAATGATAAACATGATGATGAATATTATTATGAAGAAGATCTTAAACGAAGATTAAAGTATGCAGATAAACATAATGTTACTGATGTTATTTTAACTGGAACCGGAGAATGTTTACAGAACAAGAAATTTTTAGATATATTAAATAAAATTTTAAGATCATTAAATAATCCATTTCCAAACATTTCAATTCAAACATCTGGTGTAATGTTAATGGAAACGTTTAATAAAAATACACGTAGTGTATTAAAAGATGGTAATGAAATTGTGGAAGATATTTATACCAATTTATTATATTTAAAAGAAATTGGTGTATCAACGATAAGTCTTTCTGTTGCAGATCTTGATAATCAATCGTTGAATTTTGAAATAATGTGTACACCTAAAAAACTTCAATATAATCTCATTGAATTATGTAAGCAAATTAAAAAGCACGGATTTAATTTAAGATTATCATTAAATATAACAAAATTTTATGATCATTTGAAACCTTTTGAAATATTTGATACATTAAAAATGTTAAAAGCTGATCAAGTTACTTTTAGAAAAATGTATGATAGTGGTCAATTTACTAAAGAAGATAGATGGGTAAGAGAACATGCAGTTAGTGAAAAATTTTATTTAGATTTATACAATTATATTCAAACAAAAGGAGAAGCTCAATATAAATTACCCTTTGGAGCTATAGTAACATCAATTGATGGAATAGGAACAGTTATAGATGATAATTGTATGGGTGAAGATGATATAAGTAATATAAAATTTCTAATTCTTAGGGAAGATGGAAAACTTTATACACATTGGGAAAATAAAGGGAGTTTAATATTCTAATTTGGTTCTTTTTTATTATATTTATAAAAATAAAACATTTGTTATGAAAATAGATGGAGAAAAAGCATATCCAATTTATTACATTTCTGTAAAATGGTCAGAGGATGGAGAATGGAAAAAAGATGATCCACATCCAAAATGGCATAAGGGATTACGTAAAGGGAGGATATGGAATTCTACAGGTTTTTATAAGATGTTTAAGGAAGAACAATCTGATGAAGCTTTGAAAAAATATGCTAAAGATTGGTGGAAAAATTATACAAAAAAGAAAAAAGAAATAGGTAGTAAAGAACTTTTATCAACTAAGAATCCAAGGTTAAAAAATTTAAAATTTGAATCTAGGGGACACGAAGTTTGGTTGTTAACATGGTTTGAACATGAAACTTTTGATATAGGACAAACTGATATAGAAGCTTTAGATAGTTTTGAAAAATTTGTTCAAAGAAAACAAGAACACAATAGACAGTTTACATCTGAAATGGATAAAGGTCATTACTGTTTAATGGGTGCAGAAGATAGATACAGATGGCATGGATCAGGACCTGATGGAGAAAGAGATGAAGAAGCATCAGCACCATGTAGATGTAAACATTGTAAAAAAGCAGGTTTAATTAGAATAGCACATTGATTATGATACCATTACCTACAAAAAAAATTACTAAATATGAGAAAGGATATCCATGTATGCTTGGTGAAGTTGTAGGTAGAATAGTGGGTGAAAGTGGCGAAGGAAGTTGGGGATATACAAATGGCATAAAAATGTATTCGATACCTTTGTTTGCAACTCCACACGGTAATGTTATAAAAACGGGTGTTTTATATCTTGGTGAGATAACAGAAGAAGGAATGAAAAAACTTGAAGAATACGAAGTTGATGCAAAAGAAAAAGGAAAGTGGTACGCAGATAAATTAGAATTATGAAATACGATCCATACTCACAAGACTTACAGTATTTTGTTGATCAAGAACATTATATGATGAATACACGAAACGCAGATTGGGATCCAAACGGAGATAATGGTAAGGGTGATGCGATAGGTAGAAATTTTTTTACCTATTTCGTTTATGACGATGAAAAATTGGTTCATGCTGTTAAAAAATGTTGGACTGTAGAATATGATAAAAGAGGATTTTATTTACAAGGCTATAGATATCCAACACATGATCGAAAAGATATGTCTAGAGATCATGTATTAAATACTGCATTGATTTATCATTTACATGAGAAAAGAGAAAAACATGAAATGATATTGGAACCTTTTGTAAGACTTGTAAGATGGCGTATAAGTGATAAATTTATGTTTTCACCGACACTTTGGTTTTATATAAGAGCATTAGCAGGTATGAAATGGGCACTACCCTTATTTTATATTTGTATATATCTAGAAATTGGAGTAGCAGTACTCTTAAATTTATTCATAATTAACTATGGAGAATTTGGAGAAGAATATTCACAGGATGATTTTATAAAAGAACAACTAACAGAAAAACAAAGAATATTAAGAAGATTCATGTATCCCTTATATACACTAAGACAAGTTGCTTTTATGTTGTATTTTCTAAAAGATTCTTGGGTAAAAAGAGGTGTTCAAAAAATGTGTTCTTACATAGTACCGAAGCATAATTATGTTATGCAACTTCTGCTTAAAACCAAACGACAACCTACGCAAGAACAGGTTTATTCATATAAAGCTATGAATGGTGGAAGATGGACAACATATTTAAATAAGTTAACGGATAGGGATGTATATGTTATAAAAGATAAATATCCAGAAAAAGCAAAAACATTATTAAGAGCAAATGTTGTAGATGTTGATTTGGTTAGAAAACTTTATGAAGAAAAAAAACAAAAATTATTTTAATTTTTATGATCGAGACAATAAGATGTAGGGGTATCATATGTTTTGATCCGATTGCTAGGGAAGGTGAAAAAACAACAAGCAAACCCTGGTGGATGATAGTAAAGATTGAAGAAGATGTTGGTGAGTATTATAGATATCAATTAAAGAAAAGATATAGAATACATTTAGTAAAGCCCTTATGGGGTACACATATATCAGTAATAAGAGGAGAAGGAATATTACCAAGTGTGTGGAAAGAAACTAAAGAAAGATATGATGAAAAAATAATAATATTTAAAATCGAACTTTTACCAAAAAGTAATGGAGAACATTGGTGGATGAAAGTTCATAGTAGAATGTTAGAAAATATAAGAGAGAATACAATGTTAACAAGAAGACCCTATTTTAATTATCACATGACATTGGGAACTCCTAAACTTAAAAATTTAGAACATTCAAAATATATTTATAGTTTATATAAAAAGAATTTATTAAATCTTTAAAAAAATAAGTTATGAGAAATTTAGTAGTAAATCCAAAATTGGCTCGTTCCTTTGATGCTAAAGAAATTAAAAATAAGGTTTCTAATTTAAACATTAAAAGATCAGGAAACACAGTTGTAACGAAAATTAATAATCGTGTTGTTTGTGAAACAGAAGTTTCAAATAAATACATGCACTTTGATTTTGGAGAATTTATATCCAAAATCATAGATAAAATAGATAATTACTTTGATCCATTAAGTTATTATTTAACATTTAACGGAGGCATTCAAGAATTAAGGGTTTATGGCAAGGAACACCAACTCAACGGAGAAACTTATCATGAAATGTTTAATATTCTTAATTCTACAAACAAACTCAAATCCTTACAGATGAATATAGGTCTGTTAAGATTGGTCTGTACTAATGGAATGGTTGTAAGTGTTGGAGATATGGTTTCAATAAGGGCCAAACATTATGCAAAAACTCTTGGACAAAAAGTTGAAGAATTTAATGAAAAAATGCTTAAATATGATACATCAATCAAAAAACAAATTGAAGTAATTTCAGCTCTTATTCATACAAAATTTCTTTATGGTGAAATGGTTAAATTGATGGCTTTAGATAAGGATGGTTCGTGGAACAAAAATTCTTTAACACGAACAAAAGCATGGAGTAAAAAAATGTTAATTTCACCTACTGATTCAATGAAAGAATTAAATTCTTCACAAAGATCAATGTTATTAGTTCCTGATAGAATGTTAACATATAAAAACGATTTTGACATAGATGCATATAAAGCTTTTAACTGTTATATGGAATTGTTTAAAGAACAAGACAGTGCAGTTATAAGAAGAGAAACTGATAGGTTTCTTAAATTTACAAATCAATTATCATAATGTTATATAAACAAACAAAAAATTACGTTAAAAAGTTAGTTGGTAAATATATTAAATACGATAGCATTGAAAAATTTAAAGAAAAAACAATTCCAGATACTTATACTGCAGCACTTACATCTGAAAATTACAATCTTTATATAAATGAAAGCTATGATAGACTATTAGAGGTTAAAGGTAAGGGTATATTTATATTAAACAGAGCATAGATGAAAATAATACTTACTTATTCGGGAAAGGGTGGAGTGGGTAAAAGCACAACGTCTGCCAATCTTGCAAGGCTTCTTTCAAAGACTTGCAAGGTGTATTTACTTGATTTAGATGTAAATACTCCGTCAATTCATAGCATATTTAAAGATAAAAATTATTCTGAAAATTTATTGATAAATTCTATGGGTTACAAAACCGAGAATCTGGTTTATGTCCAAGGCTCGTTGATAAAGAGTTACATGAATGATTCTATAAAAGAAATGAATAAGTGGGATCCTGAATATGTCATAGTCGATACCCCTCCATCCATTTCTGATGTTCATATCAATATAATAGAAAAATTAAATATTTCAGGTCTGTTACTTGTTACCCAACCTACTACATTATCAATAGAAGATGTTAAAAGAACTTCTAAATTTTTTATGGCAAGAAATATTTATACTATTGGTATTTTACAAAACATGGTTGGTAAACATTTTGGAGATGCAGTTGATACACAAAAGTTATTAAACATAGAAACTATTGCTGAAGTACCCTTGGATAAACAATACAGTGAAAAAATATTAACATCTGATCTTAAACCCTATGAACCGATATTACCCTTAATAAAAAATATAGATAATGTTACTTTAAAGGTAAAAATCAAAACAATCATAGATAATACTATGGATTGGAAAGAGCTTAGAAAAGAAATTCATGCAAAATTAGTTCCTCCATATAAAGCTAAAAGTTCAGAAATTTGGTATTTTAGAAACTTAGAAACATGGGATTGGTTAAAGGAAGAAATGGATGAACGTGTGCCACATTCTATATTTGGATATGATATGTTTTTGATGTATCAGACAGTTGAAAATTTGGAAAGATTGGTAAAAGCTTTTGAAATAGAAGATAGTGCATATTTCATGGTAACACGATCACCATCAGTAGAGATACCGTTGTTTCCAGGTGAAATAGGAGAAGCTACGTTTTTTATTACGCGTGAATCTTATTATGGAGTACCACGTATAAAATATAGAACAAAACATGGACAAGTTACATTGTTTGCACATGAAGTTATTCCTATGACACCAGAAGATATCCAACTATATGTTAATGAGGGTTATAAATTAATGAGTGATGGTAGATATATTCCAACAAAAGATCATTTATGGGAAGTGTATCATGCTTTTGGGAATAGGATAGGTTTGTTTGATAATTGGGAAAAAAAATATGATAAAGAATATCCACATTTAGCATTGGAAAATAAAGTTAAAAATATTTAAATATAAATTTTTTTATTGGTTCTAATATATTATATTTACACATATTTATTATTTAACATGGTTTTAATAATTTTTCGAAACTTTTATTTATTTCCATATATAATGAATACATGATTGAAATAATATTGTGTTGGTACTTTGCGGCAATTACAGAAACTTTCGAGAATCCTAACATTACCACAACACTGACTAACACTTTGTTCTTTAAAATTTTGAAAAATACGGGGAGATAACATTAGTTATTTTTATAATTCGTAAATTATCTCTTTAAATAGTGAACTGTTGAATTATTACAGACACGGAAAATTTTAATCTTGAAAAATTAAAACGGAAGGTTCGATTCCTTCTCTCCCCGCAAACGAAAGAACTTTTAGTTAATACAGAAACAAATTGGACAAATTTTCACTTCTAACATATAACTAAAGAATTTTCTTTCAACTTATTTAATAAACGCGGAGATGGTGAAACATCAATTTCAACATGTCTTAAGCAATATCTAGTAACAACTTGAACTAATAAGTCATTACAGAATAACAGGTAAACACATAGTTTTTGGGAACTATCATTGGGGGTTCGATTCCCTCTCTCCGCACTAATTTTTACGAACAACATTAATAAATGGCGAGATTGTATAGTTAAATTTCAATTCATATCTAATACAATACCTCGAAAAATGAGAGAACTAATGAGATATTTCAGAAAATCGGTAATACGTTTGTATCATTTACAAAAGACCGGAGGTTCGATTCCTTCTCTCGCCACTAATACTTTTTTTTAGTATTCATGTCGGTTCGGTAAAGTAGGAGGGCTTTAGGATTTTAATCTTAAAGCCTTTTTATTTTTAAATTAATTTCAATATTATTATATTTACAATAATTTTTATAAATCACAAAAATAATTTCTAATTATGGAAAACGAAATCGTTAAAATCTCAGGAACAGAAATCAAGGTTGGTAAACTTTCTGAACTTGACGAAAAGCAAGTGATTAATGCATTTTTTAAATTTGTTGATGTAGCTAATACTTCTACTGATAGAGCAACTGCATACAATACTAAGGAAGAACAAAGAAAATCTGCTATTGCAATCCACAATAATCTGTTCAATGTAAACAGAGGATTGTACGGTGTTTCTCTTTTATTCGAAGGTATAACTGATTTCACTAAGATGGTCGGTGTTGAAAAACTTTTATCTGATGTATCAGATAGAGATGAATCAACTATCAATCTTGAAACAGAAACAAAAATTATAATTTACCTTTTGAATCATCTTCCAGTTCAAAGAGTTTTAAATCTATTTCTTCAATTAAAAGCAGATAGAATAAACAACTCAAGAACTAGGAGAATAATTCTTTCGTATATAATTAATGCTGGAAACATTGAAAGATGGTCAATCAAATACAGAAAGAAAATTAAAACTGTATTAGAACATGCTTGGGGAAAAAGATTAAAAAGTATCATTGCTTCTATCTTAACTAAAAAAGAAGAAAGATGGAATCCAAAAGAAAATACTATTATAATTAATAATATAATTAAATATAACTATACTAACCCAAGTGGTAAAGTATATGAGTGTTTAGGATTCATACTTGGTAATGAAGATGGTATTACTTTAAGTTACTTGAAATCTTTCATTGATGCAAGAACAGATATCAAAAAAGGTAAAGATCTTCCAAGAGAAGTTTTGGAAGGTATTAGAGGAACATACCATAAAGATACTGTTACTAAGGAGGAAGTTTTGAAACTTACTGCTAAGAACTTAACAGAAAAAGAAAAACTAAAAGTTCAAAAGAAAGCAAAAGCAGCTAATATTAAAATTGAATTTGATGTTACAAAACAACAAGTAGTTGATCTTTATGTACATGCATATGCAGATGGTATGACTGAAGAAATAAGAAATGCTTTGGATTCAAAAGCAAAGAAAGCATCTTTGGATTCTCCAATTTCTTATGCAAAGATTGGTATTGTTATGGATGCATCTGGATCTACTTCTGGTGATAAAACTCAAAACTTAAGACCTATTGCTATCTCACAATCAATTAGAGACATGTTACAATCATGTGCAAGAGATTCTTTCGTTATTGAATATGCTGGTGGAAAAGAAAGAAACGGTTTGGTATATCCACATGGAGAAACAAATCTTGCTAAACCTTTTGTAAAAGTATTGAAAGAAAATCCTGATGTAGTATTCTTGATTACAGATGGTTACGAAAACGCTCCAGCTGGTAGAGTAAATGAAATTGTTGAAGCATTACCTAACATGGGTATTGATACAACAATATTCCAAATCACTCCAGTAATGAGTGCAGAAGCATCAGGTATCAAAAGTTTAAGTGAAAAAATTTCAACAATACCTGCAAACAATCCTAATTCATTGGGAATGGGAATGGTTAAAGCAATGTTGGAAAGTAATGTTAAAGAAGGTGTTATTGGAATTTTTAAAGTAACTCTTCCTAAATTAAAATCTAAAAATAAATAAACAATCATGGGAAAATTAACTATTAAAGACATTTTAAAAGGAACAACTGTAGGTAACATCCAAACAGTTGGTGTAATGCAAGTCATTCCTTTGTTAAGTGATATAGAATTCAATGATTATGTTTCACCTGCAGAAGCTGGTACATTTGAAAACAGAAATTATGGTAACATGATCTTTGGGAATGATTCTGATAAAACTATGATTGTTCCAAACAATTCTACTTATATCACAAAACAAGCTGCACAAGATCATGCAATGATGCATGCAGGATTGGTTGCTAGAAAATCTAAAAAAGGTTATGATACTGCAGCATGTGTTCAAGAGACACAGGGTGGAATGGTTGGCGTTGGTAAATATGATTTTGTTATTCTTCCTTTCTCACTAAGAGAAAGTGCAATGAATGTAAGAAAAAACAATTCATACGGAAAACTATGGCCAGCTATTAAACAGTTTAATAATTCATTCGGTATTTCTGATAGTAGGGGTCATCTTGAATTCTTCTTCAAAAAATTCAATAAAGAATTGGAAGAATTTGTTGCAGAATTTGAAATTATCACTAAACAAGTTGGTGCTATCATACTTATTAAGGGTCAAGTAGTTGGTGTTGAAAGAGCTCCTAATTACTCATACTGGAAATCTATATGGTCACAAACTGTTAGAGGCTGTTATGGTACTTATGCATTAAACACTACAATGAATAAGAGAGTTACGAAAAAAGATCTTGATGCAATTAGAACGCCTCTTAAACTTAAAAATATTAAAGATCTTGATTCTCTTGAGAAGGAATTGAATAAATCAGAAAAGTCTCAAGAAAAGAAAATCAAAGATATCGTTAGAAGTCTTATTGATGATGAATTCAAATCAGAAGTTGATGAAAAACTCGCTTCTAATGAAAGAATACAAGTTTCAAATGATCAATTTGCTGGTCAAATTGTTAAAGAAAGCGATACTATTGTATATGCTTCAATCATCTCAAAGGGTGATTGGTTAAGAAACGAAAAATGGCATAGAGCAGATGATTTTAAAATCTAATATTCAATAAAAAGGGAGTCTATATGACTCCCTTTTCTTTTATGCTTTGGAAAAACTACATAAAACATAATACAAGAGATGATATACATTATGCAGATTGTCAACTGGTAACAGCTATAAATGCATATTATTATCTTACAAGTAAAATCATAAAACAAGATTCTGATAAATACCGAGAACTTGCAAAACTTTCTGGATGTATTCATGGTTCTTGTATAAATATTACTAAAAGTTATGATAGATTGGGTATATGTGTCGATAAAGAATTTGAATGGTATAACATGCATGAATACCTTAAAAGTAACTGTTTTATGGAAGTTACTGTTTGGCATAAAAAATATGGATTTCATTCTGTATCTATAGTTGATTATTCAAAGAAAACAGATTGTATAAGAGTTACAAATTTTGAATATGAAACTAGTCTTAATGGATGGATGTTTTTTGAAGATTTTAGACCATTTTTATGGTCTAACAATTCACGAGGTAACAGAATAAGAACATTTAAATTAAAATAAAATGGATAAAAGATTAGAATATCGTATGTATGGTTTGGTTCCATACAATATTTCTGAAATACAAAAAGGTATTCAGTTTGGTCATGCTGTTGTAGAATATGCTAGAAATTGTGGAGACAGTGAAGAATATCTATTATGGTCCAGAGATGATAAAACCTTTATGATTCTTAATGGTGGAACAACAAATACAGAAGAAGGTAAATGGTTTGGATCGATGAATAAACATTGGTCTACACTTGTTGTTAATGGTATAACACATTCTATATTTCGTGAACCTGATCTAGGTAATCAACTTACTGCAGTTGTGTTCTTAGTAGATGAAAGAATATTTAAGAAAAGAAAATACGATTGGGAAAATGATGATGTACAAGTTTATCCAGATTTTATTGATTATATTCTGTTAAAAGTTCCAATGATAGAAGGATATGATATAGTTAGAGCAAAAAATGAACCAGAAACTTTTACTTTATACAAGGAATGGTTGGAATTGATCGGTGGAGAAAAGAATCTATTTTTAAGAAACTTTTTATCACAATTTAAATTAGCATAAAAATGAGTAAGAAAATAAAAAATGCACAAAAACAGAAAAATCTAATTGCCAAAAGAGCAAGACGTGCTGCTAATAGAGCAAGATATGATAAACTCAGAGATCAGGGATTAAATCATAAATCCAAACGTTCAGTTGCTCAGGGTAAAAAGAAGAAAAGAGCTAAATCTATAAGTCACAAAGATGGTGCTTGTGGAAATATAGCTTGTAAAAGATGTGATCCATGTAAAATACATTAATTAATAAAATTTATTATGATATCAGAATATGAAATAATAGAATTACATGATGTTAAAAATTTTTTAGGTCTTCATATGGGTCCACCTAGTGAATCTATGAAAAAAGAAACTAAAGAAAAAATGATTCAGTATTTTAGTGATGAAGATTTTTCAGGTGAATATGTAGATTTTTCAGGTAATTTTGAATATAAATTAGTAAAAAATAAACATTTTAATAAAGTTGTAACATATGGTCATTTAGTTACTGCAACTATTGATTTTAAAGAAGATATCGAAAAAGATAGATGTGCAGATTATTGTTTTCTTTATTTACTTTTTACTTATTATCCAACTTTAGGAGAAAAATTAGAAGAAGTAATTGATAAAATATTAAACGAAAAAACATATAAAACTTTACCGGCATATTACTAATGATTAAAGTAGTTCATAAAAATAAAGAAACATATGATGTTTATATTGGTAGACCTTCTAAGTGGGGAAATCCATTCACTCATATTGAAAGTACTAAAGCAGAATTCAAAGTTGCAACAAGAGATGAAGCAATTGATAAATATGAAGAATGGATTACTAAAGGTAATGGACAGTATTTATTAAATGATTTACATGAATTACGAAATAAAATATTATCTTGCTGGTGTAAACCAAAAAGATGTCACGGGGATGTTTTAAAAAAATTAGTAGAAAAAAAATATCCAAATACTAAAAATTTATTTTAAAAATTAATTATTATTTTAGTTCTTTATTATTATATTTACCTAAATTAATTTAAAATTTTAAACCCCATGAAATTTTTTAATTCAACTTTTGGAAAAACATTCTTTTTTTTATGCGTATTGTTATGGTTTGCTGTTATATTTATAGATTGTACTCAAGCACCTCAAAAAAATACTTCTGAACCTGAATACATCGAAAAAGAATTTTTAGAAGATGACGAAAATTACGTAGAAACTGGTACACCACAAACTGAATCAAATGACAATGTATCATCAAACACTATACAAGATCTAAGTGCAATAGAACAACGAAAAATCGATGAAGAATTTATAAGGGAAAACATTGATGTAGGTTCTCTTTGTATATTAAGAAGTGGAAAAATGTCAATTATTATTGATAAAAATGATTCTATTTATACTTTTTATATTGATAATAATGACGAAGAAGGATTTTCTTTATTTACAGTTTCACACGAAGAAGCTGTTCAAATAGTTAAAAGATTTGTAGATTTAGATTTAATAAAAAGTCAAGAGTATATAAAAAATAATTTACAAGTTGGTAGGGATTGTCAATTAAGAGTAACAGGTGTTGTATGGGTATTAATTATAAGTATAAATGATGACTATATTAAATTATTACATCAAGATACTGGAAAGATTATACAAGTGCGAAAAGAAAATGTATATAAAATATTTAAAAATATTCGAGAAATTGGTTTAAAAGAATAAAATGGCAGATCTTAAAAAAATAGCAGAAACATTAGCAAACCTTACAATAAAGGAAGCTAAACATCTATTGGATATATTAAAGGATGAATATGGTTTAGAACCACCTAGTATTTCAACGTTAATAACAGAACATGAAATAGAACCTGTTGTTGTAGAATCTGTAGAATTTGATGTTCTTTTAATATCAGTCGGTCCACAAAAGTTAAAAGTTATTAGGGCAATTAAAAAACTTACTAGATTTGGTTTAATAGAATCAAAATTACTTGTAGATACTGCACCATCTATTTTAAAAGAGAATATAACAAAAGCTGAAGCAGATGAATTTAAAAATACATTGGAAGTACTTGGCGCAGAAGTCACAATTAAATAAAATATGGCAGATCTTAAAAAAATAGCAGAAGATTTAATAAACTTAACTTCAAGTGAACAAAATAAATTATCTGAAATAATTAGAAATTTTTATGGTCTTGAAATACCTACAGTATTAAATGAAATTGAATCGAAACCTGATAAGCGTAAACGTAAACGATTTGAAAAATTTGATGTTTATTTAAAATATACAGGACCTTTAAAATTACAAGTACTTAAAACAGTAAAAGAATTTAAAGGTATAGGATTAAAAGAAGCAAAGGATATTATAGATAATGCACCATGTTTGATAGCAGATAATATTTCTAAAGAAAAAGCTGAAGAAATAAAGAGGAAATTAGAATTTAACGGAGCAACTGTTGATTTAAAATAAAAAAATGAGTATAGAAGCAGTAAATATAGGAGTTGAAAATGTAATTTCACAACTTGATAATGCAGCAAGTCGTTCTAGGTTATTGGTTTATACTATAAGTTCAAATCCTAGAACATATAAACTTTCACATGTAAGTTTGACTTGGAATACTCTATCACATGATGTCAAAGAACATTTGGTAAAAAGTGGAAATTATTTTACAAACAAATATAGATGCTTGGCATCTATACAATCAATATTGAAGAAAATATAATTATTGTTAAACTTAAATTTATCAAAATGACAAACAAACCCGTACAATTACATCAGTTACTTGCCATTGAGGCCGAAAAGAAATCAATTGCTGGTAACATTTTAAAAGAAACTCATAATACCTTTACGAAAAAGGCTCACCATTTTAATGGTAGTGTAAAGATTTATGAAGCAACTGAAGAAGGTGGAGATGAAATTCCAACAGAAAAAACTGAAGTTGTAACAACAGTTAAGAATAAATTAGATTATACAGTAAAACATCTTAAAAGTGTTTTTGATGTATTGATATCAAAAGAAGAAACAAATGCATCAGGTGAAGCAAGAGCCGAACTTATTGTAAATAATACTAATTTTGGTAGTTTTTCTGCAACTGCACTGTTACAAATGGAAAATCTTTTAAAGGATTTAAGAAAAACATATTTAGTTATACCTACATTGGATCCTGTTAAAAGTTGGAAACCAGATCCAGCAGTTAAGGGTGTATCTAAAAGTGGAGAGGAAATTAAAATGAGAACAATTGCTAGAGAAACTCCTCTTGTATTATATCCGGCAACAAAAGAACATCCTGCTCAAACCAAATTAACTTCTATATCTACACAAATTGGTAGATATAAAACAACTTTTACATCTGGTATGATAACTCCAAAACAAAAAGCAGATCTTTTGGATAATTTGGATTCTCTTATAATAGGTGTTAAGAAAACAAGATCAATCGCAAATAATCATCCGATTAAAGATATTAAAATCGGAAATAAGTTCTTTACATTCATACATGGTGATATTTTATAATATTATCAAAGAAAAATATTGAAGCTAGTCTTATTGTAAGTTTTAGATTCACGCTATGCTATCAAAACGGATCAATTCTTTCTCTATCCATTTCACCCTCGATGAAGGGAACACAAATGGATAGAAATGAAAAATTGATTAACCAGTTTTACATAGCACTGATTTAGATTGTATTACTTCAAAGACTGATCAGTAATTAGTTCAATATAGTTTCTTGCAAAATCGCCAATACGTTAGCGCGTGGGTCCGAATCCCATCTCGGCATCTAATTAAAGCAATAAAACAAATATTGCCGAGTAGCTCAGGGGTAGAGCATAACTTTCAGATTTATAGATTTTGGAAAGAAAACACTTGTTCAGATTACGAATTAACAAGAATGGTTAATTCATAGCTTGGCGGTTCTTAACAGGATACAGATATGAGCCGCAACTATCAAGCTGGAAAGGACTCTTCGGGGTCCTTTCTTTTTACTTTTAAAATTTAAACCTATGCCAACTTATTTTATCATTTTGTTAGTATTAGCATATATTATTACATGTATAACTACAAAAGTAATATTACAAAAAAATTTAATGTGCGTTTTGACAATGATGACGTTGGTCCAATTTTTATTATTATATTGTGGCCAATAGCTTTATGTATATGGTTGTTTATAAAAGGGTTTATAAAACCCATTCATTTTTTACTTACTGTAATTATAAAATAATGAAAACATTTTTAACTTTATTATTTGTGTTTATTATATTAGGCGCATTTTCACAAAAACATTTACATAAAGAAGTTTATTATCAAAATATTTTTGCAGAAACATTCAACGGTAAAACTGAAGTTGTTTTAGAAGATAGAACTCGTGTAGATATCGTTACAAGTAACTATGCTATTGAAGTTGATTTTTCAACTAAATGGGCAGAAAGTATTGGACAAGCTCTATTTTATTCATTAATGACAGAAAAGAAACCAGGTGTTTTATTGATAATGGAAGATCCTGAAAAAGACAAAAAATATTTAAAAAGATTAATGAAGGTTGCAAACTTTCATTGTATAAATGTTTGGACAATAGATGCTGAATTAATGATTACACGGTATTGAAACATTTTTTAAGATTGTTATATAATAATTTTAAAATTAATACCTATCATGTTAGATTACAATGGAAAAGAATACGATGCTATGCAGTTCATAAATAATGCAGAAATGAACAAAAGCAATACACCTTCGAATATTTCATCGATGTTTGGGGAAAGTGTTCTTAGTACTCTAATTGCAAAGGGTTATGTCTTCTTAAAAGAGAATATGGTTTTTTGGACAGATAAAGGATTAAGATCCATGACACCATTGAATCAATCTGAATCGGCCGAATATATGGATGATCCTAATTCGAGTCTCTTAACATCCTAAAACATTTACACAACAATATAATGGTAAGTTGGCTGAGTGGTCTAAAGTTCTGGTTTGCTAAATCAGTGGAGGTAACACTTCCAAGGGTTCGAATCCCTTACTTACCGCAAAAATAGATTGGTTTTCATGTAGTAAAATACTTTGTGTGAAAAGTTTTCCGAGTAGTCAGATCCATTTTTACAATCTATTTTTAATATTAGGAATATTTAGTTTAAACTAATAATGAAAGAATTAATAGAAGCTTTAAAATTACGAAAGAAATATAATCAAATGGATTTTGAGGATTTTGTAAAAGAATTCGAAGAATTTTTGGGACATGAATTAGATAAAAAAGATAAAGATAGATTTTATTATAATGGTTTACATAATACAGATTTTTTATTGATGAATTTACCTGATAATATAGAATATTAATTATGGAAAAAAAAGAATTTATATCAGGTCAGTGTCATGGAGAAACGTGTCCATGTGGAAACAAAATAACTCAATTTAAAGTTGTGCAACACATATTTGATGATGATCCAAACCAAATACAACATGGATTAAGTCAATATTTATGTGAAGATTGTTTTTATAGATTGATGGTTTGGGATAGACCCTATAGCATTCAAACTGATGTAAAAAATAAATTTAAAGAAATGTTTGGTTACACTTCTTTAAACGAAAGAATAGATGATATTTTAAAAGAAGCTTTAGAGTTAAATAGGTTTACAGATGTTGCAAATCTTAAAGAAGAACTTGGAGATCTTTTATCATCTTGTTTGATGTTAGCAGCAGAATCAGATTGGAATTATAAGGATTTGATTAAAACAACATTGGAAAAAATTGATAAAAGAAAAGCACAATATAAAACATTATGTAGAAAAACGAATATAGCAATATTGGGTGGAGCATTTAATCCAGTTCATAATGGACATATTGAACTTGCCAAATTTATTTTAAACGTAACTAACAAATTTGATGAAGTTTGGTTGATGCCTTCATACAAGCATATGTTCAAAAAAATTGATATATCAGTTGAACATAGAGTTAATATGTTGAATTTTGCGGTTGAAAATGAACCAAGAATAAAAGTTTCAACTTTTGAAATAGATAACAAACTATCAGGTGAAACATGGGCATTGTTTAAAAGATTATTGGATAACGAAGAATATAAAAATAAATATAGTTTTAGTTTTATAATTGGTCAAGATAATGCAAATGATATTAAAAAATGGTCTAATTATGAATATCTTTTAAAGACTGTTAATTTTGTTGTTATACAAAGAAAAGGTGTTGAACAGAATGGTAACAGATGGTATATGGAAGCTCCACATATTTATTTATTAAATGAAGGAAATAGTCCAATACCAGAAATATCATCAACAGAAATTAGAAAAATAGCATATTCAGATTTATTTAATTTTACAAGTAGATTAAAATATTATGTAAATGAAGATGTTGCGAAATATGTAATAGATAATAAATTATATGATAAACAATATATTATTAATAATGAAATAAAAAACATAACAGATAAATGGTAAAAAATGAGTTTAACTAAAGAAAAATATGAACAGTTAACACCTTGGAAAAAAGGATGGTATGAATATATGGAAAGTAGTTGGCCAGAATCTGAAATTCCTGAAGGAAATCCATATTCTGAAAATTCACAAGAATATGAACAATTTAATAAAGGTTCATTTGCAGCATCGATAGATGCTCAAGAATAAATAGTAAAATAATAAAGTTCTTTGAATAATAAATGGAGGCGATCCGGCTGGATGAGGGGTTGCTCTTGAAAAGCAATAATACGTTAATAGCGTATTGTGGGTTCGAGTCCTACTGTCTCCGCAATTTTTTAAGTTATGGATGAAATTAAAAAAGAATTAGCAATTACAAATTTTGATTTTTTAAAGGGTATGTTAGAACATTTAACAAAAGCCCCACGTTCCGAAATGGAAGATTATGTAAAAGATAAAATAGTAACATTTAGTAAAACAGATTATACAGCACCAGAAGTATACGATTTTTTGGATGGTATATCAAAAATACCCGTTACTAAAACTGATACCTTTTGTGTTGGTGATATAAGTAGCTTTGTACAGGTTGCATGTGATGTTACTAAAATATTTGAAAGACCGACAGAATAATGCATATATCAGAATATGAAAAGACCGTCATGAACATTTGTAGAAGATGTAATAAATGATTTAAATAAAATATAAAATGTCAAAAAGAAAAAAAGCATTGAAAATAAAATCCATGAAAATTAAATTTAAAGAAGCATATGAAGTTGATGGTGTTTTGTTATTTGAAGCATATTATTATATTGAATATAAAACTAAGAAAGGTAAATTTTATACAGAAGTTAAAAGTATGAATAATAAAATAGAATGAAAAGTAGTTCGTCTTGATCCACAGTATCAAAGTACCGAAAGGGAAAAGGTTTACGTTGAGTTCAGCAAATTGGGGCCGCTGATAAAAAGACCGCAAAACAGAAACAGAATATGCATGTTCTGTGAAGTCAATCTCTCAACCATTCTATTATAAAAATAAAAGATATGACAAATAGATTAAAACACAATATTAAAGTATGGGTAAGTTATACTTTAGCTTCTTATTTGATATTAATACCATTTCATTTAGGAATAAAAGGTATATCTGTTGCATTATTTTTAGGTTTTTTCTTTGGATTTTTAAATGATATATTGACACAACTTAGAAAATTAAACGGAGAAAAATTTCCACATTTAAATGATTAAAAAATGAAAACTTACAACGTTATAAATACGGCTGATAATAATGTAATAGATTATATTATACGTATAAGTAAAACTAAAAAGAATTATAATAAATATCAATTGTTTAGATCAGAGAAGGGATGGAAAGATCCTGGTGAATTGGTTATGACATTAATAGATGATGGAACATATATAAAAATAAAGGGAGATTCTATTAAAATTTTAGAATATCATGAATTGATTGAATTTTATTTAATCATAAAATCTATTTTTGATGCTGATATTGATATGAATGAAAAATATATTATCGAAGAAGTTTAAACTATTTAAGAATAAATAATATAATGTAAAAAATATTGTTTGTTTTGATAAATTTTTTTAAGAAAGACCCTAGTATTGTAAGACACATTGCTAAATCTATAACCTGGAGAATAGTAGCATCGTTAACTACATTTCTTTTATCATGGTTAGTTACAGGAAATTTTAAATTTGGTTTGACTATAGGAATAGCTGATGTATTTATAAAATTGGTACTTTATTTTATACATGATAGAATATGGTATAAGAGTAATTTGGGTTTGCCTTTTAGACAAAGAAATGGAAAGAACGTATAGAATAATAGTAGCAGGTGGAAGAGATTTTAAAAATTATGATTTATTGAAAAAAAATCTTGATGAAATTTTCATATATTTTAGAGAACAGAAAAAGGATTTTGAAATAGTTTCAGGTCTTGCAAAGGGTGCAGATACTTTGGGAAAGAAGTATGGTGAAGATAATGGAATACATGTTGAAGAATTTCCAGCAAATTGGGATGAGTATGGTAGAAGTGCAGGATATAAAAGAAATGAACAGATGGCAATTTATGCAGATATCTGTATTTGTTTTTGGGATGGAAAAAGTAGAGGAACGAAACATATGATGGATTTGTCTAAAAGGCATGGTCTATCGTTATTTGTAGTAAATTATTAATAATTAAATTTTTAATTGTGATTCTTTATTATTATATTTATATATGTTTAAAAATAACTAAATAATTTTAATTTTACTGTTATGAGTATCGGTATTAACCTTAAAGATGAACTAAAAGAATCAAAAGAACAGAATGACAAAGAAATGAATTTGGTCATTTCTGAAACAAAGGCTCTTTTAGCTAATAACGAAGCTTCTAAAGTAGAGGCCTTGAAGGCACTCGGCCTTGATGATGAAATCAAGGATTATGAAGCAAAACAATCTATTGCATTGGATGAAAAACAACTTAAAAAGAAATTTGGAAAAAACCTTTTTCATAGAGATGATATAAAGACACTTTGTGTCAAATATGATCTTCTTTTTGTTAAAACAAAATTTTACAAAGGTACAATAACAAAAGATTTTCCGGAACAGGTTGTTAATTTTGCAGAAAAATACCAAATCGATTACGGACGTGAGCAAGATTCTTGGGATGGTGATAGAGGTAAATTTTTAATTCTTTCACCAAGAGAACATTTTAGAAAAAATAAAAAGAAACGTGGAAAAGTACAGAGCAAAAATGCAATGCTTTTTTATAATGTTGGAGAAAATCATTATAAACTTGTTTACACTTGGGGCAACAGTTTCAATATATTTAGATTGTTAAAAGCCTGGAGAAAAAGAGGAGCATTTAATTATTACATTCATACTTCGATAATTCTATTTGCAATATTAATGATTGGAATGGGATTCGTTGGATTACATATGATTTGGACATTCTCAATAAGTTTATTAGTTTCTTTTCTTTTAAGTTTAGCGTTTTTAAAATGGGATGATGATGGAATAGATAGAAAACATGAAATCTATTCATGTAATTCTTGGAATAGTGATAATGGATTAGTATATTAAAAAATTAAAAAAATGTTTGATAAATTTTTAGATGATATTAATAATAAGAATTTAGAAAAAATAATGGTTACAGCAATGTATCTTACATTCTTTTTTCTTGTTATTTTTATAACAAAGGTTGGTATTTGGTCAAGGTATAATGACAATACGCATATGACAGAAAGAGTCAAAAAAGCATCTGTATCTTATGATAATATTATAAATTATGATAGTAATAGAACTTATTATCGTAAAATAAAGGTCACTAAGATAATTAGAGCCGAAGGTTTTCCAAATGTTGAAGTAATTAAAATAAAGGAAGATCTCGGTATATGGTCTGTAGAAAAATAAAGATCATTACGGATACACGGTTTATACGCAAAATTTGTGATTATAGGATATATTAATAGTACAATAAGATTTAAAATTTTATATTCCAAATGGCCTAGGGAACACTTTAATACAATTCCAAATTAAAATTTTATAAAAATGTCGGAAGAACGAATAAAAGAAATAGAATTTGAAATTACAGAATTACAAAGAGATATAAATAAATTCGATAAAACATGGGACTATCAAAGACCTATAAATGAATATCAAGATGCGACAAAAGAATGGTACGATCAGATAAATATTTTGGATAGGGAAAAAAGATTGTTAATGATTCCAGAATATGAAGATATTCCAAGTTATGGAGATAAAATGTCATTGATTGCATTTGTTGTAAATGTTGTCGATGGTAATTTTATTGATTATGATGGTTCTGGAAATTACGTAAAGGATGAAAAGATGTCAAACATAGGTATATATCCAAGTGATGTTGCTTTCAATTCTTTAAGAAGTGATTTTGATACTATTATATGGTTTAATAGATAAGAAAATGTTGAATCCAGAAAGAGTCGATTTGATTGATGAAAATAAAAATAATTCTAAAGTTGAAATAGAATTTACCGAAGATTGTGCAGATACTGCAATGATTATAATGTTAGATGAATCTACTGCAATGAATCTTGCACATATGATTATGGAACAATGTAGTTATGCAGCTAAAATAAAAAGAGGAATTTATGGAAATAAATTTCATCATAAATATAATAAAAAACTTCGTACAAAATTTTAATAACACAAATTCTTAATTTCGTAAAAAAACATAAAATAAACGTAAAAATTTATTTATGTTCAAATAAATAATAAAAATAAGTAATTCGTTATGAGACACTTTTTATTTTTATTGTGTATTCTTTTCTCTATTAGTTTGTATTCTACAGACTATATAACTACAAAAACTGGTACCTGGAATGATGATACTGTTTGGAATTTGGGAACCTTTCCAAATTCCGTATCAGATAATGCTATGTTAGATAATAATGATAGTATAGATGTTAAACAAAATATTACAATAAGTTTACTTACATTTAAAAACAATTCAATTTTATATATTGCACCAGGTTATACTTTAACTGTAGATTCTATGTCTATTTTAAACAATGCAATACTTTACGTTGAAGGATCTTTAACTGTTACTGGTGGAGTTGCAATGGCTAATAACAGTTCGTTAGATGTTGATTTATCAGGTGGTATAGATATTGGTGGAGATTTCAATGGCGGACAGAATGTTGACATCACAATAGATGGGAGTATGGACGTTGCTGGTGATCTTAACCTTGGTACAGGATCTGAAGTTGATGGTAATGGAGATATTAATGTTGAAGGTGAAATTGATATTCCAGCTGGCAGTGATCCCGGGGTTGTTATTAATCCACCCCTCCCAATAAAACTTGTCGAATTTTTTGCATATAAAAATTTATCATATACTACAATAATATGGACTACATATTTTGAAATAAACAACGAAAAATTTATTTTAGAATATTCTAATGATGCTTTACTGTGGAATCATCTTTCTGAAATAAATGGTAATGGAAATTCAAATTCTATTATTAAATACGATTATATACACAATACTGATCAGAATTTTTATTACAGATTGACTCAAATTGATTATGATGGAAAATCTGAAACATTTAATATCATAAATACAACCTTAAATTTAAATATAGAATCTCTAAATTCAATGTTCTATCTTTATGATTTAAATGGAAGATTGATTGATATTGGTGAAATGAATTATTTAAAATATAACATTAACCCAGGTCTTTATATTATAAGAGAAATTAAAAAATATAGGGGCAAACTAATATACTTTTAATAATATGAAAAACAATTCTTACAATTTTTTGATGGCAAAAGGAAAAAGAGCAGAAAAGGAAAAATCATGGTTAGAAGCTCTAAATTATTATAAAAGAGCATGTAGTATCGATAAAAATTCAGAATCTGAATGGAAGGTTGAAGAGTTAACTGATATTGTGAATGAAAAAAACCAATAATAAATCGAAACAACGGTGTGCCGGCAACATATAAAATTAAGGGATTGGTGTCGGTAAAATGTTGCATGCTAAGAAGATTTTGTATTTAAAACTAATATATAAATTATAGAATTTAATATGAAGTTTATATCTAGTTTAAATACATTTTTGATATTAGAAGAGGATTCAAAATCCTATCCATTTCACAAATTCTTTTACAGTGAAACAGTAATTGCATATATTTTTAACAGTACTGTAAGTGGATTGAAATACGATGTGAAGTTAATGGTTCCTGAATTTGATGAACATTTTGGTGTACATGTTGAATTTGAAGTTGCAAAAAAGAAACACAAATCATGGTTGTCTCCAAAAAACAAGTTTGCAGAAATAACAAATACAGGTGAGCCATTCACAATATTAAAAACTGTTACAGAAATCGTAAAAGAATATCTTAAAGATAGACAACACATTAAACATGTGTATTTCAGATCAGGTAAAACTCGTAAAAAAAAAGGTTCAGATGACACAAGAAAAAATATGTATATTAGATTAATTAAAAAAGAATATCCAAATTTTAAGATAGAATATGGAAAAGAATTTATAAAAATAATAATAAAATAATGACCAAAATATTAAGTTATGATGAATATTTAAATGAAATTGATAGAATAGATGTTATAATTGGTGGTAAGGGTGATAAAAAAGTAGCAACAGATGTTGATCCAAATGAATTAGCAGTTGGTATAGAAGTTGAAAGGGAAGAACATTCAGAAAATTCGGATATATCTGCTGAAGAAATAGCATTAGATCATTTAGAAGAAGATCCAAAATATTATTCAAAACTCATTCAAGCTGATTTGGTTGATGAACCAGAAGCATTAAGAATAGCAAAAGAATTATTAGGAATAGAACCAAAAAATACTGTGAAATGAAATACATAAAGAAACCTGAAGTTTTTTTAAATGAATCGAAACGTATTAAGGATCTTACAACAAATCCATACATTGATCCAAAGATAACAATATGGAATATGGCTAGAAAACATTTTGGTATTCTTGCCAAAAATTTGCAATTGATCATAGATACTTTTAATGGTAAAGAATTGGATGGATTAATTGACATAATTTATGAGATGAAAGAAAGTGAATTATTGGCAAAGTATGTAGATTGGGTAGAAATGTTTAAAAGAATTCGAAGAAGTCTCATGATGTTTTATGGTACCATATATAGAGTATACAGTGTTACTGTAAATGATATGTATAGTTTATTTCCAAAAATGGATATGGTAATAGAAGTAAACGGATTACCAATCAAAAATGTTAAATTTATAGATAAAAATCTATATAAAAGTATGATGATGTATGATGTAGATATAAAAAGATTTACAACAAATTTTAAAAATAGTTGGTTGTTTTTAAAGGAACAGATTCCTGCTGCATTAGAGAATACAATTATTGTGATGGAAGGTTTTGGTATTTCCGTATATGATCATAAAAAGAAACAACTGAAGCCACCAAAACAGATTACAAAGGCTGGTGATTATACAGGTAGTGGAAATCCTGGCGCCAAATATAAAATGGAATATGATAAGATAATGTTAGCTTTGGAAAGTATCAAAGAAAACGGTGGATGGGGAAGTGAAGATAGAAAGAATAAAATATTAGTTGTCTTAGAATTTATAAAAACACAAAGTGAAATAGAAGATGTCATACCTTATGATGTTACAAAAGAAGGATTAATATAAAATGAAATAAAAAATTATTGATATGATTGAAGACATAAAAAAAATGGGTGAAAAACCTCCATTAAGTGATGAACAAATAAAACTTTTAAGGAAGGCACCTAAGAAACGTGATAATAAAAAAACAAAAAACAAAATTTAAAATAAATTTTTTTATTTAGTTCTTAATAATTATATTTACACAATTAATTCAAATATAAATTAATTTGAAACTTTTTAAAAAAAGGTTATATAATAACAAATTTAAAATAAAAAATGATTCGCAGATTTAACATAGAGAATAAGATGGTTAATACGTTTGATGGTAACACAGACGAAGCGAACAAAGTGTGTTGGATTTTATGAATCTAAATTAAAGATAAATTCACAGAATCCAACCTCGAAAGAAGTTGGATTTTTTGTTTTATTCTGTTTTAAATTTAAAACTTTATTATTATATTTACATAATTAATTATTTAATAATAAAGATTGTTCTTTGAAGTATTGGGGCTGACCTGGTTTTGACAGCGATAATAGTGGACTATAAGCATGCAGAGGTTATTTCAATAAATCTCTCTAAACTTAATTGTACAACTTTATAAATGGCGAACATAACGCTGAGATGAAATTAGCTGCATAAGTTAACACTTTGTAACTGATTATCCATCACATACAAGGTATGTAGAAGGATTGCTACCGTGAAATTTATTTTCATTGGTTTCACAAACGGTAAGTATTATCATATATCAAAATGAAAAGAAACTTTGAATGAATTCTCAACATTCAATTTTAATCCGGGAGATAGATTAATCTATGTAGGTGTTGTATTCTCAACCTGAAAGATCGAAAATATAATTAGAATACTAAGCATGTAGAAAATATTTTAACATATTGTTTGGACGAGGGTTCGATTCCCTCCAGCTCCACATTGGTAAGGTGAATATAAACCTAGTTTGTATTCATTTATGGATACGTTCACCTTACTCGCCTTATTTAATTAAGGCGAAGTTCTTTGACGTATTGGATTTTATTATAGTTTCTATTTATGGATTTAGTGTAAATGGAACTTGATAACTATCAAGTTCCACATTGGCCATTAGCTCAGTTGCGTAGAGCATCGCCCTTTTAAGGCGGGAGTCTTGGGTTCGAGTCCCAAATGGCCAACATAAATAAAACAAGGACAAGTAGATTAATTGGTAATTTTACACATAACTTTCACCATATCTATTTTTAAAATGAACTTAAAAGTTATTACAGAAATGAAAAATCATTTGCATTCTAAGCAGAAGTTTCAGGGTTCGAATCCCTGCTTGTCCTCAACTCACTAACATAAAGAAAATTAATAAAATGGACCGTTAGATTAGTTAAACACTCTACACATAACTGTTACCCTTCCTTTATATGGACTAAAAAGTTATTACAGAAAATGGTTAAATCATCCGCATTTGCAGCAGAAGTTCATGGGTTCGAGTCCCATACGGTCCACTTTTTTCTAAAAACTAAATTTTATGGAAGATAAAAAAATGACATCAGCTCAATACTTAAAATTACATGAGGGTTGGAGTGAAGAAAAAATTCATCCAAGAGCAGCATGGGATGAAGTTGAAAGAAAAGTTGTTTATTACTTTATTGCAGAGGATATGAGAACGTATTTTGATCTTGTATCTGAAGAACAACGTAAAATATGTGCAACATATGCAGATAAAAAATTGATTACAGGTCAAGAAGTAGATGATTATTGGGATGTTGACCTTAATACAATAATGAATGCACCAAACCCGGAATTTGATTATGATCCAAAAGAAAAATTAACATTTGGAGATCTTAAAGAAGGCGATAAATTTATAGGATTTCCATTGGAAGGTGATAATGATGGACATGGTGGTTTTAAAGGAACTCATTGGATATTTGAAAAAATTGATACATGTAAGGGTAAAAGTTTAAAGAGTGAAACGATATCTACATATCCAGATGGAATGCATGTTATAAAAGTAGATTAAATATATAAAATAGAAAAATACATGCGCTGTGGACTGGAGGTGGTACCAGCCCGGGCTCATAACCCGGACGACGAGGGTTCGACTCCCTCTGGCGCTTCTAATTAGTTCGAAACTTATCTCCGCTATTTCATATAAATAAAAAATGTGTTTATATGAATAGCTGTTTATATTGCGGAGAACCTGTAAAAAACAAATACTGTAACGTATCTTGTCAAAACAGACATAGAAATCCTATTAGAGGAAAATTAATTAAAGAAAAAAATAGAAAAGAATTTAGATCTTTTGATATTAAATGTTCAAATTGCGAAATTAATTTTAAAGTAGAAGAACATAAAGATAAATTTCCACAGAAAGAAAGATATTTTTGTTGTAAAAAATGTGGAAGAGCATATAGTACAAAAAATGATAATTCAAAAGAAGAAAAAATTGTTAATTGTATAAAGTGTAATAAAGAAATTAAAATAAACAAAAGAGCATCTGCTAAAATTGCTAAATGTAATGCTTGTAAAATTTTAAAAACTACTAAAAATATAAAAGTAAAAAACATAAATAAGAAAAAAATTAAATCAGGATTTAAAAAAATAAGAATATGTAAACAATGTAAATGTATTTTTATAGCTTTAAGAAAAACTAGAAGTTTTTGTAGTCAATCTTGTGCAACTACTTGGAGAAATTTAAATACAAATCAAGCTAGAAATGCTGGTTTAGCATCTGCAAAAATACAATCGATTAATAGACGATCTAAAAATGAAAAGTATTTTTGTGAATTATGTGAGAATAAATTTAAAAGTGTTGAACACAATATTGCAATGTTTAATAATTGGGATGCAGATGTAATTATACATGATATTAAATATGCTATTCTATGGAATGGAAAATGGCATTACGATAAAATAACAAAGAAACATTCTGTCAAGCAGGTACAGAATAGAGATAGAATAAAGATAAAAGAAATAAGAAAATTTGGATATAATATCTATGTTATAAAAGATATGGGTAGATATGATTCAAATTTTGTAGAAGAAAAATTTATTAGATTTTTAAATAATATATAAAGGGTACTAAAAAGTTATTACAGAAAATTAGCTCAGTTGGAAGAGTGCTCGATTTAGGATCAAGATGTCGGTGGTTCAACTCCATCATTTTCAACCAAATACATAACTATTATCCTAACCCTTTATTCTTGCCGAAGTAGCTCAGCGTTGTAAGAGCACTAGGAGTAAATTCTTCAAGAGGTCAGTGGTTCGAATCCACTCTTCGGCTCCACATAGGGAACTACATTGTTATTACAGGAAATTAGCTCAGCTGGATAGAGCATTTGATTCAAAATCAGAATGTCGGTGGTTCAACTCCATTATTTTCAACCAATACATAACAGTTACCATATCCCTAAACTTATTACAAAATTACATGAGGAGATAATTCAAAAGAGATAGAATACTTGTAACAGACAAGAATGGTGGTTCAAATCCACCTCTCTTTACTCATAAGGGAACTACTAAGTTATTACAGATATAAATTTAGCTCAGCTGGTCAGAGCATTTGTTTTTCATACAGAAGGTCGGTGGTTCGATCCCACCATTTTTTAAATCACACATAACTTTAACCCTATCCCTTAAAACATTAAAATATAATAAAAGGCACTGTATATGTTATTACAGAAAATAAATTAGCTCAGCTGGAAGAGCGTTTGTCAGTTAAACAAAAAGTCGGTGGTTCAATTCCATCATTTATATAATTCAATATAACATTCAAATTAGCCTTTATTTTTAATACTAACCCTAAAAAATTACTAAGATGGAATTTCAAGCATTAAATTTTGATACACAGCCATTCGTAAAAGGAGATATTATAATTCCCAAAAGGGACAATAAAATTCAATTTGCGTTTACTGATGTATCTAAAATAATAAGAGCAGAAGTTACCAAATTGGAAAAAGGAAACCTTGCAATAGTACGCATTGTAAGATGTAAAGAAAGAGTTCATCTATGTAAGGATGGAATCTTGAATTCAATTGAAGCTAAAAATATGAGTAAGGATTATGGTATTGGAGATGAAATTCTCGTAAACCTATCCTCATTCAAATTAATTAGTTCAAATAGATTAGAATATGAAATTTCATTAGATATTATGTTCTTAAAAAAGTTGAAACAAAAAAATAACTCAATATAATTATTAATCATTTTTAAACAAAAAAGTAGAAATCATGGCAGAAAACAAAACAATCAATCTTTTAGATCTTTGGAAAAAAGACAAAAACACTGTTGAAGAAGAAGCATTAGTTGCATCATTAGATGAATTAAGAGTAGACGGTGAACAAACATTACTTGGTAAAAAAACTGGCGTAAGAAACGCTAAAAACAAACTTAAAAAAGCTTTAGAAGCAGGTAAAACTGGTCCTAACTTCAATGAAGTTCACATGTCCAGATTAAATGTTGAAAGAGCAGAAATGGAATTAGATGAAGTCGTTAATACTTACAAAAGTATTTTTGAAGATGACCCTAAATTCTTATAAGATAAAGGAGTAACTTATACTCCTTTTCTTTCTTTTGGCGAAATAGCTCAGCTGGCCAGAGCGAATGAATCATAATCATTAGGTCATCGGTTCGAACCCGATTTTCGCTACAAACACAAGTTCATTGAAAATATTTAAAACTTAGTAACAGAATGACAATTTATTGTGAAGAGACAGATAGGATTTGCAACAGAGTTACCGACTTGAAACCGGACAACGAGAATACCCACACTGCCAGGCTCAGATTCGGCAAATGCTGAGAAGAATTTGGGAAGGTCTATTAAAATAGTGTACACCTATTTTATTAATGCCCTATTTTGTTACTATTAACGGGTCTGTCGTATAATCCGGTTAGTATGCCGCCCTGTCACGGCGGAGGTTAGGGTTCGAATCCCTCAGGTCCGGCAAAATTTTACTTCAATTCGTAAGTTAGTAAACGAATATAGAAAAAAATTATGTATTATATAGTTCAAAAGAATTTATTTAGAGAAGAAGGACACCAAAAACTCATAAATACATTAGAAAGGTTTGAAATTCCATTTGAATTAGTAGATGTTAAACCATTT
>Ga0114923_10000429_pt1 | contig 34357 bp, 69 predicted proteins | sample SumtaG_FD_89578 | JGI IMG/M metagenome (GOLD analysis project Ga0114923, IMG submission 89578) | Deep subsurface microbial communities from Indian Ocean to uncover new lineages of life (NeLLi) - Sumatra_00157 metaG | ecosystem: Environmental > Aquatic > Marine > Oceanic > Sediment | place: near... | reverse complement strand
CCACCACGATACCAAGTACCATTTAGGTTGTGTATAGTTTACCTTTATTTTTTCACAAAAACTTTTAATTTCTATATCCCATTCCGGGTTTGGCATAGTTAAAATCATACCGCTTATATCAACTGTATACCCACGACTTGCGTATGCTCCAGCACCTTTATAATATATGTAAGGCATTGAGTAACTATCACTACAATGAAATCCTATATCACATAGAATTTGATCTTGCACTTTTTTACGTCTTTCATAGTACTCATCACGCTCATTGCCTTTAAAATCCGATCTCCACTTTTCCATGAAACCGTAAAGTTCTAACAATGTGCTATCACAATCATTCTTAAGACGTTCCATTAAACTTTCTTGCTCGTCTGTTAAACCTTCATAGGGATATAAACCTTCAATTTCTGTACCATCTTCGGCTCCAGGTATCCCGTAAAAGATTATAGCATCTGTACTTACACCCATTTGTTTATTTTGGTTAAAATTTTGTCTTTATCGGTTTTATAATTTATAAAATCAGTAGAAAAATGCTCGCCGTATTCTTGCATGTCGTCCACCATCAGGTCAATTTTGTGGTAAGCACAATAAATTCCCTTAGTCTTTGTCCACTCCTTGTCGTCAAACCAATAATGCCCCTTTTCATCTATTTTATAAGGAACATTTAATGCTAGTAAATAATCTACAACACTAAAGTAATAATCCCACCATTTTTCATCGCAATCATTATTGTAACTTTTAAGCTGCTTTACAATCTCAGGCGTAAAAGGCGAACCAGATACAATGTGTACCTGGTTCGGTCTCTTTAATTTCATTACAATATCGAGGAAAAATTCGGGATCGTCATCCAGTGTTCCATGAATGTCGAGTCCTAGTTTCATTTATATTCCTCCAAGATGCATCGCATAAGGATTGTAAGGAGCTTTGTTAGCTCTTTCTCTTACTTCATCAAATGTAGTAGTGTTTACCAGTTCTCCATCTTCATATACTGTATGTAATAAGGATGTCATTCCTTTGAACGATTCCTGTACAGTAACCACATTCCCAGCCTTATCGACCCTCAAATCGAGCCGGCCAGCCTTGGATGTTTTACCAAATTCCTTATGGTAAGGATCTTTGTAAACTTTAATGTCTTTACCATTTACTGTAGCTGCACAACATTTAAACGCGAACTTTTGGGTATCGCGATCTAAGTTTGTTTGTAATAGGCCCCCGCCCATGCCGAAGGCTACATTTTCCGCAGCCCAGCCGTGTAAACTCATTTCCTGGAGAGTTTTTGCTATTACATTGGGAGTATTTCCATCGCCTTGGATTATTTTAACATGCTTTAAAACATCCTTACCTTTTAAGTTTGTGACTTTTCCAAACTTACTGCCCAAGATGCTCAATAAATCCAAGACCACTCGCACGGGATCACCGCTATCTGGGCGTACTACCAGTGTAGCGTTCATTTTTTCAACTTCGGACTTCAAGTCACCACCCCATAAATTCTCAGCTGCATTGTAAATATCCCAAGTGTCGGATACACATGCGAATATGGGTAAATGTCCGTACTGCTTTATCATGTTTTTGAAAGCTTCTCTTTCATTATCTTTTCCCCACATCGACATAGTACTATGCTCAGACGCAGGTATAGAAAACCCAGCCATTGGAATATCATAGTACTGATTGGCCATCCACACACCTGCAATATTATCACTTCCCATGACGTTAACAAGGTGGGCAGCTCCTGCTATCATAGCGGATTCTTGTGAAGTTGCTCCACGGCTTCCGAAGTCATGGAGTGAGAAGTTCAAAATTGGGGTGATGTCCTCAGCTTCGCTTGTGGACTCCAAGGCCTGTTTAATTGTTTGTTTGACAACATAACTATTGGTGGCTACTGTGATCGGATACCATAATCTCACCAGGAGCGTTTCCAGCCAGCCTACAACAAAAAATGATTCTGAGTCGGTTGACTCGATAGTTAATAACACATTGGATACAGGGATAATTGAGCCTTCAGGAACAGCTTTGATTTTAACCGGGAGTTTTCCCTTTAAAGTGGTCGCGATTCTTTTCCAACCTGCATAGTTGAAAGGTTCTCCGTGAGCTTCAGCAAATTGTTTGGCTTCCTCTACCTGATCCAGCGTTACCCGCTGTGTTAAGTATTTTTTTAAATAATATTGTAACCCGAAGAATATTGTGTATGGCCATCGGCCACCTCTTGATTCGAAGTAGGACATCATACCTGTAGTGCCGGGCGGGTATTGTAACCATTGTGGTAATTTGTAGCTGTCTGTGTCTAGTAAGGTACTTAAAATTGGATTTTTCATAAATGTTATCTCCCTGATAATCTATTTATTAATGTGTGAATTATATGTAGGTGATCTGAGTAAAATTTTTCTTCGTTTAACGACAAGTCATTAAAAGGCATCCAGAGCGCCTCCTTGGCGTCATCTCCCCCTTTAACCTCCGGTAAAGGTCCACCGCCTGGCATGTCAAATAGAAATGCATGCGTAATTGTTCTTCCACGGCCGTCCCTAAGTGGGTGGTCAAAATACTTTTCAAATGTTATGAGTTTTTTTAAATCCTCGTGTGATCTTTTAATCTTCGTTTCTTCTTTTAACTCCCGAACTGCAGAATCTATTAAAAATTGTGTAGGATCTAAAAATCCTCCAGGAGTGGCAAATTTACCTTTTCCTGGGTTTATCTTACGCTTAATAAGCAATACGTGACCTGTTTTAGCTACAATTGCATCTGTAGTTACAAAAATTGGTTTGAATGGGGCCGGTTCCCACAATTCGTGGTACCCTTTTAGAAAACTAAACTCAGACCATAAATCTGCACTTGTTTCTTCAGTTATCCATTTTGTTAAAAATTCATTAACATAGGGAGTCACTAAAGTATGATCCCATTTACCATTTTCAAATATATCTTTTCTTATATCTGTGGCATTTAATCCATAATAATTTGGTTCCTCAATGAATTTCCATTGCGGAAAATGGTCGAGATAAAAAGTTGTTTTATCCTTTTTATGACCAATAATTGCCAATTTATCATTATCTCTTTGAATATGAGCTACTGTGTTCTGAGCAGCGGCAAACCACGCAGGATCGTCATAAATAAAGTCACGTAAAGGCAAAATTATTAAACGATCTTCATCAACACCATCCTGTATTAATGAATTAAATACCATTGATTCACGCTCTTCAAAGGTGAATGAGTTTCTTAAATCAATTGGTGATCTGTAGCTTCCAATAACTATTATAAGTTTTTCTGATAAGTCAAGAGCGTTTAGGCAGATCCTGTGGTGAGCAAGGTGGTAAGGTTGAGCCCGTAATATAAAAACGGTGTGTGAGTATTTTCGTATAATGAGGAATTCCCTTCCTTTTATGTGTATGTTTTGCAGTTACTCCCTGTAACTACTTTAATATAACAAATATTTAACTATTTGTCAAGTCAAATCTTTATGTTTCTCCATTTATGTTTTATGTCTTTCCCATTTATCTCTATATCAACATAAGTGAGATGAGAAAAATCTTGTCCCGGTTGAATGCAGACTGTATTATTAATTTTATTCGCGTAAAATCCGCTAGTAAAGTAACTTTCATGGATGTGACCATGGAGCGAAAGACTGGGTTGAGCTTGCGCTATATACCGATAAACCGCATCAGAGCCAACTTTGTCTTTATTTCTGCAAACATCTAATCCTAAATGAGCCGGCGGTTGGTGAGTGACTAAGATGGAAATTACTTCTTTATCTACTTGTGGTAATCCTTCTAAGGCACACTCTATAGTGGGCTTTCGTTTCAAGTAATCGTTGTAATCTTGTATAACCTTAAACTTTATAAAGTCACCTAAATCGGTACCTGTTGACATTAGGGGTGTTCCTATCTGATGAGCATTGGGTACATCATTTGATGAATCAAGCCTACATCGATCTTTTAGTCTAAAGGGGTAATCTTTTACTAGATTTATGCCGAAAATTTGTATCTTCGAACCTGACAAAATGGCAGGTTCATGATTTATAATATGAATATTTGTATATTTAGCAACGACCACATTAAATATGCGATCAACAATGCCCATGTCATCATTACCCAACATACAGTAATACTGAATATTAGCTTGCTTTAACTCATTAAAGTAAGTCGTTAAAAACCCATTTATGAACTTGTTCTGCTCATAAAAGAATACATCATCCTTCGGCAACATGTCGCCTCCGTTTATAATCGCATCGAAGTTTTCTTCGATGGCGATTTCAAGAACTTTATTGTACTTCTTTTCATCACCGTGTAAATCGGTAACATATAAAATTTTCAATTGGTCATTTGGTTAACTTTTTAGACTCAAGATATTCTTTAAGAATTCTGTCACTTTCTTTAGCGCCTTCTGAAATTGCTTCAGCTAATTTTTCACCTAACAAATCTCTTTTTGTTGGTTTTGGATCAATTACGGGCTCTGATATGAATACCCGTTTGTGATAATCTGTCGGTATTTCCTTTAATGTTGGTTTTGTTTTATCCATGTTAATAACTCACTGTAGTAAAATACAACCATTCCGGCTGTATTGTTGATAGTATTCCGACGCTTTCAAAGAAATCTTTTAAGGTTCCCTCTAGCTCGTCGGTATGATCGTGTGACATAGATTTGAATAAAATATCGCCATACGAAAGCGCATCGTGGCTCGTAACACTTTCTTTTGCGCTTATTACAGTTATATCATCACCATCACTATTCAAGGAAAAGAATTCTAAACCCTCTATACTTATATTATTATCGTCACAATAAGATTCAATATCCATGTCGTATTCATTACTTAGCTCTATTGCTACAGCTTTCCTGTTTTCTTCAAACATATCAAGTATGTCGTCATCATCCAGCATCGTGATGCCGAAAGCTCTAACCGCTGTTACATTTACACTCATGCATTTCCTCCGTATTCTTTTGTTAATTTTCCATCTTTTGTATATATTCCAGTCTTATCTAAAAAGGCCTTTGCTGATTCTTTTGATTTTAAAATCTCCTTTGTAGCCTTTTTCATGGAATTTATGATTTCATTTATTCGTGTTTCTCCGTACATTATTTCTCCTTCTCGTTAACAGATAAACGACATTTTTCCTGGCCGATGACATTTAACATCGGTAGTCCTTTTAGGTCCTATTAAGTCGCAGCAAAGGTTCCTCTGACTAAAGCTTGGTTATCTTAGTTAACTTTTACCCTCTTTTACGCCGGGGTTCGCGATTGTGTTTCCTTAACGTACTCACACAAAATGGAGCCAGACGCAGCAATACTTCATGTTACGTACATTCTCTTGCTGAGAGTTGAAACGTTGTTACAATCCACACTAAAGTTATCGACGCCAATGTGGTAGCCATCGTCCGCCTTTTATTAGTCTAGAGGGGAAAAGACTTCATTTTACGTTTTACACCGGATAAGAATGAAATAAAGTAGGTGTTGCACTATCGCAGGTTAAACGCGCTGGTTTACTCTTTTACATCTTTAAGCCAGAAGAAGATGGCTGTTTATGTCAGCAGGACAATATGGAGCTACCTCGGAGATTCGAACTCCGGACCCGCTGCTTACAAAGCAGCCGCTCTAGCCAGACTGAGCTAAGGCAGCTTAAAATTTTATAACAATAAATATGCTAAAACTATCATTCCAATCCTCAGTGCAGTAAAAATATGCATTTGTGTCTTAGTTGTTGGACCTATTCGAAACCAGCCTTTTACTCGAAACCAATACCTTAGTACCTCAGGCGTCATCGCCCCTACCTGCAGCCTGCAATAAGTCATATCCCAAAATACTGAAGTCCCAAAAGCAATGAGTCCCACTATCAGGCTAGTGTGTAAAAATCCCAGAGGAGAATAGAATCCTACAGCTAATAAACACCCTATCGTAATTGGCAAAAATGTCAAGTGATACAAATGTACATATCTCAAAAACCATGGTGGATATTCAAATCCTTCCCCGTCTGAGTTCTGAGGATACTTGTGAGCGTACGCATCTAAAAATCCCCAGTCAATCATTTGCACTATGAAGAATATTGTTGTTAAAATGTACCAAGTCATAATTTATATTTGGTTAATAATAAGGAATCCACCCATAGCGACTCTCGGCTTTTTTGTATTCTTTCCAATCATACCAAGAGACATAAATGGTGGCAAAACTTCGAAAACTAACATACAGCAGGATTGCCAATATTATAAATTTTCCGTATAGAGGTAAAGCTACTAATTTAAAAATAATCATTGTTTCTCCATCATGTTAACGGGTATATCGTTAATGCTTCTTTGTCTAAATAATTTTCATCTATAAGTCTTTGAAATAAAACTTTTGTTCTTAAATCAATATTCCATCTAAAATCCTTATCAGTAGATCTAAATCCATCATCATATACATATTTAAATTTATCTCCATCCAGCAAGTAAATTTTAGTATAAGATTTAGCACGATGTTTTAAAAAGTTGTAAGCATCCTCTGCTTCCTTATAAAATCTGGCTTCTGCCATGTAAGGTATCATGCTAAATACATTACAATCAGTCACAATAATTCCATTTTCGGGAAGCCGTGCTTCCAGTGTAAGTTCTGCTCGAAGTTGTTCCCCAATAAGCCAATACTGTGAATTTAATGAAGTTTCTTCATTGAATTCAAAGGGGCAATCTATTACTGGCTCACGTAAGAACTCTACCCTTTGGGTAGGGTTCATATGTTTTTGCCGAACGAACTCTTCTGCCGCTCTTGTTGTTTTGCCGCACCCGAAAGTTCCGACGTAACTAATTTTTTGAATCATGTTTAATTTAGTACTTCTACTACTTTGGTTAATATATCAATTCGTCCCTGTTCCTCTTTGATGCGTCGTTCGCGTTCTCCGGAAGAGAACCTAAGACGATGCGTGAGATAAGTTACCTCTTTTTCTCGTTCTAGGATTTCATCATTTAGTTCTTTTATGTAAGAAGTGAAATCATTATTTTGGACTATGTCCAAAATGTTCAAGGCTTTACAACAAGAAACTCGCATAGCTTCGTCTCTCTTTGCCTTTGTTAATTTACGAAAACTGTTTTTAAATCTTCTAAGTGCTAATTTCATAAGTTATTTTTTATGGTTGCAGAGGGTGAGGAAGTCGAATCCCCAGACGCTCTTATAAAAACGCCCACGGATTTCAAATCCGCTTATCGCACCGAATGATGGACCCTCTTTTATATCTAATGAATCTCCTTAAGTTGCATTTTAAACGCTTCGAGCTCAAATGGAGATTCAGTAAGCCAGTATGTGAGATAATGGCTAACATTTTGAGCCTGGGAATCTTCTTCTACAATAGGACCCCATTTTATAGGCCCTGTTATATTTATGCTGGAAGGCCCTAAACAAGGATCTTTCCAAAAACCTCCTCGGGTTTCCGCGAAAAAATTCACCTGAAAGGTATTATACTTTTCTCCTACACCTAATCCATTTTCACGGAGCTTCATCCTCATTTGAGGCTTAATTTTGATATGTTTTAAAACTTCATTAATGGCGCATAAAACTGAGTCCCTATCGGGTGCGTTAACTTCATCCATTGCTATTATTATACATGCTTCAAATTTCATTTTCACTTCCCCATTTTCTTTAACAGTTTCATTCGGTGTTCGACTACTTGTGTTCTAGCTTTGTCTAATCCTTCTAGTACTCCGTCTAGCAACTCTAGAGCTGCGGTAAGCTTACCACTAGTTGCATAACACCAGGCAGTTGTCATGTCATTACATAAACGTTGTAGTAGTTGTCCTGTATATGTCACGATATTTCCTTCATTTTAAATTTAGACCCTATAGGTAAAAACGGGCCACCCCAACCCAATTTGTGTGAAATATAATCCTCTTTATCAACAAGGTTGGTTTCTCCGAAGAAATTTACTTGAAAAGAAAAGATACTTCTATAACAATCAGTTTCCTTACTATTACTTACCTGTTTTGCTTTGATCCTTGTAATGGAGACCTCACGTAATAAATCCTTTATGTTGGTAATAACTTTCTTTTCATCACAATCCATTCCATTACGCACAACTATTGCGCATGCTTCAAATTTCACGAGATCTCCTTTATTTTAAGCCTAAATCCATTACATTCAAGGACATCTTCAGTTAACCTGTCAAGGATGTAATAACTAACCCAAGAACGTGTTTTTTCACTATCCCAATGAGCATTGAACCATTCCTCATCTGCAGCAGTATTAATCTCTTTAGGGCCCATTGTAACATCTCCGTTCCAGTAAGAATCCTTGATGGAAATCTCCCCAAAGAAATTTACTTGGTATGATGCTACATTGTCAAAATATGCTTCAGCGGTTTCACTGTTCTGAACGTCTTTCGCTTTAATATTAGTTATTGTTACTAAATGTAAAGCTTCTGTAACACAAGCAATGATATCATTAATACTAGTATCCTCACCGTGTTCTTCTATTACTATTACGCATGCTTCGAATTTCATAAAAATTTTACCTCCGCACAAATATCGTGGTGAGAAATTCTATCATCTGAGAGTAAATCCACAATACGGTAAGTTAATTCACTGTCTTCACCTTCAAGATCAGCAAACCATTTAGTAATTGTTGGAACCATGATAGGCTTACCAACCGTGAATTCATCACCACATACTCCAGTTATCTCAACAAGAAATCTGTCATATTCTGATCCACTACTTTTCTCTAATTTTTTAGCAATAGTTTTTATAAGATGTATCCCGTAATCCCTTTCATGAAGAATGTTTTTCACTTTTACACAAATATCATCTGTGCTAAAACGTAGGCTTATACTAATTTCTAGCCTATGCTGTGCTTTAAATTTTTGTTCCATTTGTTCCATTTGTTCTCCTGTTTACTTGTTAAGTTAGTAGCGCATACGGGATATGATCCCGTGTTTCCGGCATGCTTGCGGGTGTCCTGGGCCTCTAGACGAATGCGCTAACGTGCTCTATTTTGATGTTGCGGGTTGGATCAATTTCTCAATGTTTCCGATTACTGCTTTGGCTTTTTCGATTTCTGTATTGTTATTAGTAACCTGAAGGTTAATTTTAACAAGGGAGTCGGTTAAAGCCTTATTCTGATGCTTTTTGAGACCTACAAGATCTCTAAGATCATCAATCATTTTCTGTAGTCCAGAAACAATATTTGCTACGGTTTTAGGTTTTCCAAAACCTTTTTTCTCTTTGATAACTACTTGCATTAAAAAGTAAATACCTTTCAATTTTTCTTAAATTAAAGGCGCTTATTTAAAGGCAAGGCACCGAAACCTTTTGTAACAAATTATTCGCTACCGAAGTCCATCGAATACTCGCCGGAACTGGATTCTGCAGATTGTCCATTTGTAAGATTATCATACTCTTTCGCTGCCTCTTTCAGAGGTGCCTTTACTATCGCAGTATCCATCGTGTTGGAAGCTGCTTCAAGCGCTGCAACTTCAATTTCGTTTAACGGGCCGGTTGCGTATGCGAAATTATTACCTTTGAAATTCTGGGTAATTACTTCTTTTGTTACGTTGGCCTTCATGAACACGCCGGCTACCTTTTGTGTAACAACGCCATTATCCGGTATTTTAATAGCACCTGTTAGATTAAGGCTGCCATCTTCGTTTTCCTTTAGAAAACCGAGATATACAGTTCCGCTAATTGTGACCTTTGTTACTTCCTTTAATTCTACTGTTGAGAACATATTCTCTCCATTTTATTATTAGATTTACGTCTAAAATTCTTTTAGACGCTTGTATTGAGTTTTTCGATAACGTTTCCATGATCTACGCCTTCTGGAAGATTTCCAGTATTTAAAGTCATATCCAGATCTTTGAAAACAGATGATACAGGCAACTCCGTGTTTAATACGAAAACGCATTAATGCTTTCTTGTAAACCACGGAATTGCTTACTTCTTTTAGAAATTTTTTATACTTCATAGAGTTATAATTAAGCAGAAAGTGAAAAGTCGAATTTCCCCAGGCGTGCGGTCAGGTCTGACCTACTTAACTCTAGTCCCGTCGTACATCATAATTGATGCTCCTTTCTGCTTAATTTAATTTATAATGCTTTTAAAAGTTTTTCAAGAAAACTATCAACATCTTTTTGATGTATACCTTGAGCTTTATTGAATAAAGCTTCAGCATACCGATTTGTTTGAAATTTAAGAGTTCCACCTTTTGAATGTAGTTGGCCCCAGTCATGGAATTCTATTTTATAGACATTAGGGTCATGGTATTCTAAAAATACTTTTACTTCTATTCCAACAGATAAATCAAATTTATAACCACCGTTTTCTGCATTATGTAGCCAGCGGGTATTATCATCAGAAAGTAATTTATTTATAATGTCTTTTATAAGATCAGCCATGTTTTTTACTCCATCTCCAAATTATTTGGATAACAACCTTGAGCTGTGCAATCCCAACCAACAATGGCAACTTGCTTATTAAATTTAACAAATACAGCCATACTGCTAATAGAAGATACAACTCCCCATTCACAGTCTTTATGAGTTCTATCGCCGCAAGCATGATTTGGTATATAAATTACTCGGTCACCGGGTTTAAAATCAGTAAACGTCTTTCCTATATCAGTATATTCCATTAGCCACTCCCAAATGTTTTGTCTTGGCAGTCCTGGCAAATGCCGCTAATTGTGAATTCCTTTCGCGACAAACTGTCGCGGAATTCGTCGCGATTTACAGGCTGGCGACAAAAGGGGCAGATTTCACTGCCAACAAGTTTTACTTCCTCTTTAAAGCCAGCTTGCTTTACTATTTCTTTGTTCATAGGTTAAGTAAATTGGTTATGGTATTTTTAATATTTCTAACAACTCATTAAGAACAATTTTATCCTCTTCTTGAAAAGTTTTTGCAATTTTCTTATATAAGGCTCTAGCATGCTTTTTTATGGAATAAATAAATATACCATTTTTCGAAAAAGTTAATTCATGGCCCGTACCATTATAATGTTTTTGTAATTTTATCAACACGGCACACTCTTCAAAATCAAGTACAAATGTATCAAAAGAACCTTCTGCTTTTACCCAACATAAATCATTACGAGCAAGTAAATTTTTGGCTATTTCTTTTGCTAAATTATCCATTTGTTTAATCTCCCAATAATTATAAATTTTGGTTTATTGTAAAAAGAGTAAGCCCGGCAAGACTCGAACTTGCAAATAATGTTCTAGAAACATCAGTTTTGCGTTAAAACTACGGGCCCAAAACCATTAACAATCTAAATCAAGAATGTTAAGATTTTTGAATACTTTCTTGACTGAGACAAACGCTATCGCGGTTGCCTCATTATTTAAATCTTCTTCAACAAAGGATACATACGAAATATCTTTCCTATGTAATTTGTAAGCACAAGTTTTTAACTGATCTAAGTTTCTTGTGCCAAGAAAAACCAATATTCCATTATCCCAATCCCGGTGCTTGCCTTGCAAAACAAGTTCTGCGACAGCATGCCCAGCTTGTACAGCTTGTTGGGAAGATCTAAGATCTTTCCTAACTAACACATACAGCTTCTTTGGCTTCCTCATTAGCTTTAGCCTCCTCAACACGGATGCGATAAGCTTCGCGAAGCTTTTTTACGTAATCCATGTCTGGCTTGTTATTTTCTCGGTTCGAGCGTTCAATCTGCTTAAGCGTCCTGCCTTTATTGAGGCAAAGCGCGAGATGGTGGTATCTGAATTCAGATCTTATAATATGAAACTCTGGAAGGTAACCTTTGGTTATTTTCCGGGTGGATTTATGATCTCGAATCGTTTTTACACGAGCCTTTTGTTCGGCTTTGAATGTTAAGTAAATTTCTTTCATGTTTACCTCATTTTAGTTCAAATGTTAATTTAAATTTAACCTAGACAAGGGCGGTACTCTCAGTAAGGTGTAAAAAAAAGGATCATTAAAAGGACTCGGGTTTTTTAAATTTTGGCCGACGCGTAGGCCGACGATAAAAATACAAAAGAACGTCACAGCGGAAACAGGCCCGTTCAACCATGTCGGTTACGCCGATTCATGGTACAGTCACAAGTTAACGCCGATTTGTAATCTATCTAATGGGATATTTTACGAGCCCAATTTTGCAAAAATATACGGAGACACCGCTCTCCAGGAAAAGGACAACTCCCTTTAAGCTAAAATCCTGCATTGTCCATTATTTAAATAGGCTTACAGGCATATATCCTATTTTATTATTTCCTCAGGCAATCCCTTTGAAGTTAGGAAATTTTTGCTAGATCCATAATCTTAAAATTCTCTTTTGATTAAATAACATGAAAAATCATGTTTATAAACTGCAAATACAATATTAAACCTTATTGCAACCACGAACGCAAATTTGTTCATCCAGCCCTGTCCATCGCCAAACATTTCATACTCAAGATCATCCTCCCAATGTACCCGATCTTGGGGTGCAACCATATCTTCGAGGTTGCCTTGACCCGGTATAAGGCGAATTCCCACCGCGTCCATCCAGGCTCTTGCTGTAAATTCTGGAATTTCTAGCACATGGCGGAAACTGTAGTCCGCCGTTGGATATGCCATTGTAGCCCCTATTGGGTAAGATTCAATGTCGTTAAGAGCATTAACATATGGACAGGATGCCCATATGCCGTCTTTTTTATATGTAGGTTTCATAATTAGTCCCATAAATCTGTGAAGTATTTGCCGAAGAGTTTGAGCCCATGCTGAATTTTCTCATGGTCTTTTTTGGCTTGTTCCAAATTAATTGGTACAGTCTCCTTGAGACTGTGCTCTTCTTCCCTAATTTTAAGGAGTAGATCAAAGGCTTCCAACATTTCCCCTAAGGTTTTATTCCAAAGCTCAAATGCTTCGTCATCTGTGAATTGGTCTTGACTATTGAAACATTTTGGGTATCCGTGTCTTTTGCTTTGGATAAAAAATTTAAGTCGGGGCTGTATTAAATCAGCAAGGTGGTAATGAAGTTCCCACATATCTGTTTCGTCGAAGCCTTTTGTTAGGCGATGCCAGAAGTGTTTAAAGCTACGCCCTATGGCTTTGGGCGAAGATATATCCCATTTGTAAATTTGAAAGTGAAACCATATGTTTCCCATTTGTTTTCTCCAGTTAACTTTAAATTAATTCTTCCCAATTCCACGTCCAAGGAAGAGGGTGCATTATAAAATCTATATTTCCGCCTATAAGCCAATAAAATATCCATATTGGAAAAAATATTGTGGCTATAAACAGTGGGGTCATAGCCAACATCATTAAAAGATACAGTAGTATCTTAACGTCTGTTGTAATATCTCCCGTTACATTAAAATTGTTAAGAAATATATTAAAATAGAGTGGTAATAAGAGGTAATTTAATACTAATAAAAAACATATAAATATGAGTTTTATTGCACGTTTCTTCTGAATTTTCATTTATTCTCCTGCCAGTTAACTTTTTCTCCGTCTTGAACATAAATACAGAAGGCCGGTCGGCCGATATCTATATCATGAATTAAACTTTTATTGCTTTGTGATGCTTTGCAGTAATATCTCTTTCTCCTCGCCTCTACAACAGGAAGTAACATATTCATCCAATCCATATGTTTACATTCCCGGCACTTGCTTGGAGGATCTTTATATCCCCATAAACAAGATCTGCACCCCCTTAAAAATGGAAAATGGTATTTACCTATTATCTCTTCTCCACAATTCTCACATTTAGTAATAGTAAGATCATCTTTAAATGGGTCATGTCGTGGATTATTATGATAACTCACGCTAATCTCCCAAATGTTTCCCCGTCGATATATACACGATCCGTGAACCATTTCTTATGTTTTACTTTCCAACCAGTTGTATTAACGACTGTCAGGTCAACATCGGGTGATACATTAAGCCTAAGAGATTTACTGGGGGCACCACTTTGTATTAATATTCTCTGAAATTTATTAAAATTCTCTGCATCAACTTGGTTGTGTAATGTTACAGTTAATCCATCTAAATCAGGCCATAATTTCCCTATAATATCTGTATCGCATACATCAGCCGTATACATTATTATTTTAGCCCAATTATTCTGTTCATTAATCATACGTATTGTAAATTTAACAAGAGGGGGATGAAGCATAGGCTCACCGCCTGTTAACAAGATAGTAGTATATGGCGTAAAATCAGTTATCATTGGCAAAGAAGGTAAATCCCAGTATTGGTTACAACAATAATCGCAAGAACGGTTGCAGTCTTCAAATAAAAGAAGTCTTAGAATTTTACTCATTTAACTCTACACTTTTCATGGTAATTCCACATGCTATAATGATAACTTTGTTTAACCTTGTTTTTTATTGTCCTAGGTAAGGCATCTTTACGCCCACCACGATATTTCCATTCCTTCTTTCCGTGGTACCAGCTTAGGTACCAATGCTTTAAATCATACATTAAATTTATCATGATTTTATCCATTCTTTTTGAAGTACCTGTTGTTTTTTAACGTCCGCTATATCTACAAAAAACCCATTGTCCATGACATTGCCGCTAGTTTTACCCGTTATAGCACGAATACCCGGATGGTAATGGATTGTCTCCTGAAAACTTTTTGTCCTAAATATCATTAGGTTAAGTGCTATATGCACTGTATTTCTCATATCTACTCTCCTTATTACAAAATAAATTAGGCCGGTCCTACTAATTGGATGAACAATAGAAGCACTTAACTCCCGGGAATTAAATGATTACTTGAGCTTTTCGCTTCCTCGTGCACAGAAAGGCAACAGTTCTCTAATAACATATCCTATGTACAGATATTGAGTCCGTATTCCGGCCATAAATTTAGATATTCAAACGTGATAATACTTTCATTTTCCAAGGTGTGTTATAATAAGAATTAATGGCCAACCAAATTCTTATGGAAATTACCCAGCAAAATTAGTTTTATCTCATCATCTGCTGCGTCAGCAGAAGGGCGATTACGGCGCTTGCCTCAACATCCGAAATGTTGTTATCCGACCATACCTAGGTTATTAATAAATAACCATTATCAATATTGAATATCTTGTAGTAGCCCCGAAAGGACTCGAACCCTTCTTTGGAATAGTTCCTATGCTATAGCTTATTGAGTCTCTATTCCTTCTTTAATGAACTCTCTCACGAGAGTTAGTATCCCATGACAAGGGCCGTGTGTAAATTGAAAAAAAGGACTTCATAGATAAAATTGAAGCTCGGTTAGATTTTAAATAAGGAGAAATACTCTCTATTACAACAAATCCCGCAGGATACAACAAGGTAGCTTGATAAATTTATTTCATAAGAAGTTAGTGTGTTTATCATATAGCTAATTCGCTGAAGTATAAAACTCCATCTTTATTTAATCCGTCCTTTTTTTCATAATCTTATTTTACTGCTTTCATTAATTCCTTGTAATCAATATCCACAGCAATAACTGTTTTAGCGTTCGCTTCTTTGATCTTTCCGTCAAGTTTGAAGATTGACATTCGAGCGCTGAACATCTTTCGTCCAATTCTTTGATGTTGTAAAGAGGTTCTTTAATCTCTTCCACGTCGCGCATGAATCTACGGCGAAAGCCACTGTCTTCTTTAATCTTATTTAAGTCGTTAAGGCGTGCCTTAAGACTTTTTTGCATTGCTAAAAAGGTACTTATTGTAGCTTCCATAATTCCTTTATTGTTTTAATGTTTAGTGGGTTAGCGCCAGATTTGGCGGCTTCCTTTAAAAAATTTTTGCCATTAACATCGGGGTTTACCAACCACCGCCTGACAACAAATGGTGAATCAAAGTAATCAAACGGGCCCATAGAATCAACAACACCTGTTGGTTTTTCTATCAGTTCCCCATTTTCATGAAGGTAGTAATAAACTATCATTTGTCCTCCACGGTGACTTTTGTTATGGTTTTTGCTTCATGTTCTTTTTCGTAAGCCGAGTATCTGACTATAAAAGATTTTTTACATTTGCCGGAATTACATTTAAGGCACACTGTTGCGACAGTAAAGTCCCCAGAAAGAATAAGCGCATGGTCGTGATCTTGAAATATTTTTGTATCTCCACAATGTGGACATTTCATATTAACCCCTTTATTAAAATTCTTCTTCGATAATTTCCGTAAATATTATTCTTATTAAATTATAAATCATTTGCGGATAGCCCTCCAAATTATATTTGATAGGCTTATCAGTAAAACCATCAATACCCCTCTGACCGTCATATAATGCCAATTCTAATTGCATCTTAAAACCATTTATATTGAGGTCACCGTTTAATCTTTCCGCTAAAAATTTAGCAAATGTATAAACTATCTCTTGTTGACCTTCCATGTTCTTTTCTAAATTTATTAATCTGTCTTTAATACTTTTAGTAGAGATTGTTATTGATTTGGTCATCATTTTCCCACTTTCAATTATGGTTTAGTTTGGTTTTAGTCCGGTATTCCATATATTAACTACAGTTACTTTTTCTTTGTGTATTCCTGTTTGGATTCCACAACCTCTTCGTTTACATTTAATTGAAAATACAAAATGTTTTGGGCCGCCGTATGTGGGATCTTTTATATTTTCTTTTAAATTAATATCTCTAGACCCACAACAAGGGCATGGTAATAATCTGTATGATTTTACTCCTTTATATTTAAAATAGAAATGTTAAGTATTGAACACAAAGCCTTTGCGCAATACTTTGCTTTCTCGGCTCACGTACCTTGTCAGAATGGCCAATTTCGACGGCGAGGGTGGAATTAAGGTGTTTGCCCTGTGGTGAGAAGGAACTGACCACCGTTAACTTAACATTCTATTTTAAAAACTTTACTTTATAACTTCTTTAGAATTAATCTTGTTTTGTGTAATTTCTAAAATCTTTTCTAATTCCTGGTGAGCGATTTCATAAAATTCTTTTGGGTAATCTTGCGTCTCCTCAGTAGCGGAAAATCCAATATCTATTGCTGCATCAGAGATAGCTCTATTAATATCTTGACTTAATATTTGTCTTAAAAGATATTCGTCATGTTCAGTTAGTACAAACAAAGTTTTCTCCTTATGTTAGCACGCGGAGCAGATTGCAAGCCTGCACACCTAGCCGTGAGGCCGTATACCTTTTGCATTTAGTATTATCCACGTATGTTATAATTTACTACAATTGTCAAAAAACATGATATCAACACATGATTAGATTCGAACTAATGTTAGCGGCTCACGTTCCCGCTGAACTACCGAGCTAATTAGCTAAGTTAACTCCACATGTTAATATCATTTGTCAAGGTAATAGGACTCGAACCTATATCATTATCTACTTTTAGGCCTATTTCAATAATGAACCACCGTTCAACGGGCTGCTTTACCAATTTGCTATACCTTGGTATTAAATACTTAACTTTATGGCAGACGTAAAAGGAATCGAACCTCTCTGACAAACTTTCGTTCCATGGACTACTGAAATGTCAGCCAAGTACCCAACTAAAATATCCTTTTTATCTAGAGCAAAGAATAACATAGTCCTCAGTACGTCCTAATTTGTAGGGGTGGAAAGGATCGAACTTTCGATAATCTGCGATACTTTGAACGTTACTTTCTCGCCATTATGTCACCGGCCCATGCCGGCCGCTTTAACCGCTACGCTACACCCCAATATAAATAAAAAAAGGACTTAACGACGCGTTCGCCGATAAGCCCTCAAAATTACATTAACTAAGAAACTACGACATACCTATCCAAATTCATCGGTGGGATTCGCTGATTCGTTAAATGGATTTGCTAATGTCGTTTCAAATGTTCTCATATACTTCAATATAACTATTATCTGTGAGGAAGTCAAGGATTATTTACTCATTTTGGGAAATATTGATAGTAATTTTCAGGTTTGAAATTATCTATACGATTATATTTTCCAAATACTGTGAAAGGTTTATCAATTTTATGATTTATCATATCAGCAACCATCCTTTGATGTTTTGTTCCGTTTAAATAATCCGATGGTTTGGTGTCGCCAACAACACAAGCAAAATTTCCTTCTGGCTGAGCCTGCTCTAACATTTTTAAAAATTCACCTCTATGATATTCTTTCTCAACGTACTGCTTCTGATAATAAATTTCCTTAATCGGAGATATTTCAAATTTATCATCTTTACTTATAAAGTCTGCCGCTTTACAATCGGAATAGTCCGGCAATGCTAAAATATGGGGGAATATACGTTTTTTGGGATCAGTATTTTTACTTTGATCAAAATCGTGTTCACTGAACCACATAATACGAGGAAACTCTTCTCTAGTTTCCACCCTTTTTCCTCTTCTTAACTACGCGCTTTTTGACCTTAGTCTTAGTTGGCGATTTAATAATCTTAACCGGTTTCCGCGCCACAGTACGTCTTGTAATGCTCGGCTTACTTTGAGATTGAGCTTGGCGGAATGGCTTATAAGTTCTTGTTACTACACTGCGCTTAGTGAAACTCCGTTTCTTTTGCGTCTCAGTATGCGTGTAATAACTTTTATATGGCTTGTAACCTCGATAACCAAAATATGGATAATTTGGGTAATAGCCGTAAACATTGTATGGATTATAACCATAATATCCGTAGCCCCAATTTCCAGTGTTGTATTGAGGGGTGTCTACTATGATATATCGCATTTGTCCTGATTGCTCTTTTATTATAATCGTGTAACATTGGAAAAAGAACGCTGTGCTCAATATGAGCATAATTAGTTTAAATTTCTTCATAGTAATTATAATATAACCATTAAAGGGTTGTTTGTCAAGTTAAATTATTTATAGTCCAGCTTTAAGTGTTAAGGAGCCTTTCAAATAATGGCGGGGGACATCAATTAGGTAAGCCCAATATACAACAGGTATACTAATAATCCCCTCAAGCAATTCCCGCCCTGTTAAAGGATCTAATCCTTCCTTGCCTCTCCTTAACACTTCTTTTTCAATATCTGTTAATTTCTTAAGGTCTCGTAGCATTCTTTATTACCCTCACTGTTACGATTCCATACTTTTTCAATTCGGTTTTGTGGTGAGGTTTTATTACTTTCATTGAGATGGGGCAAATATTTTTTGCTCCTAGAGTAAGTGCTCTGTGTGCTAAGTAATCCATGTTACCTCCTGTGTAAAAGTTATTGATTTTGTGTGTAAGTGAATTCCTGGTCTCTTTTAACAAAACCCATGAATCCTGCTTTTTGGATTTCTTTATTTTCAACATCGAAGTTTGATGATATGTTATCCTGGTAATGCATTAGCCACATCTTTGCCTTGATTTCCTTCGAAAGAGTTGCTAACTCGGTGATATGAGCATGAACACCTGATTTAAATGGTGAGGTTTCACAGTCGTGGAAAATAACATCCGATTCCTGATAAAAATCCATTATCTGTGCTGGAGCATATTGGGTATCTCCTGTGTAGAAGATTCGAGTGTTTCCAATTTTCCATTTTAATCCATACGAAGGAACAATCTCAAACCCGTTCATGTAATGCACTGTTTGTACAGGATAAAATGTTAGTCCTTCCCACTCGAAGGAACCGTTCTTTTCAACCGCGGTGACATTAAAGTAATTATTTAAAGTCATCAGCTTATTCTGAATAGAGCTCATTCCACCTTTTAATACGTCACTCCAAAGAGTTTCAATCCATTTTTTACTTATGAACAGCTCGGGAGCTGTTGCAGCAGGATCGAAATAAGAACCAAATCCAAGCCACTCCATTCCTCCAACATGATCACCGTGCATGTGTGTTAAATATACTGCATCTATGTCCTTGTATGATAATTTATAATTGTCAAGTGGGTGTCTGATGTCACTACCACAATCAATGAGCATGTTCTTTAGCTCACCTTTTAAGGTGGAACTAAGTTTTCCACATTGTAATATGGCGTTAGTTTGCCAGTTATGCCTGTGATCACAAAAAGCGGAACCAGTGCCTAAAAATTTTAATTTATATTCCATCGTGTCCTTCTTTAATCATTCTTCCTGGCGGTGGAGGCTCTATAACAACAGGTAATCTTTTATGAGGCATGAGGTCCTGAAGATTTAGTATTATTTCCACCAATTCGGTTTTTGTTGATTTCATGTAAAGCTTATGTCGTTCTTCCCGCGTAAGCGGTGCTATTTGTCCAACCATTTTTTATTCACAATACCCCTTCTTTTTAATTAAAGTCTGCAACTTGGCTTTCACACTTACTAGTTTTGATTCAAATATTGGAATAAAGCATTTTCTCATTCCTTCTAGAATTTCATTCTGCTCAATTCCTGTGAGGAATGCCTCGCTAAATAAATCTGGGTAAGCATAATCCTTATCAAATGGGAAACGCACCCCTCGGTTACTTTCTTCTTTTGATTTACTATTAAAGGCTATTTGCATATTTTCAACATCGTTAATTTTTAATCCAGCTATTAGTTTTTCTAAAGATGCTACATGCTCTAAAATTGTAGATATCTCTTCGTAAACTGTCATGTTCCCTCTCTTTCTAAAATGAAAATGGCCGGCAGGTGAGCTGGTAAGCTCCCGATAACCGGCCATCGCGTGAAGTTTGGCAGCCGATATAATACATGGGATGCCAGACTCGAAATCCCATGCGGCCCGAAGGGCTTCTTACAGCTATACTTCACATTTAATAAGTTGTGGAGGTGCGGAGCTCCGATGCCCCGGTGTTGGGTAGTTTCTCCTTAAATTTCTACGTGTGTAGCTCAGTTTCAACATTAACCAAACATCTGAGCACTGAATGGTATCTAATGATCTTATTTAATGGGTATTATCTCAATACTAACAAATCCCATTATCATCTGAAAGTATCTAGCTCACTATCGACCCTAACATGAAAGCATGAGCAAATCTCACGTAAGGCTTGCTAATCAGTTAAGCAGCAAGTTTTAATACATTTTCGCCAATTAAGACTTTTTGTCAGCTGTTTTACGAGTCTGCCAACGAACTCGACACGCTATTTAAATTATCTACTACCCAGTCGAATCCAATTCACCCCCATATGTTAAATATACTACTTTTTTGTGTCTTTGTCAAGGGTTTTCTTGATTTCCTTCAACAATGTATGTTGGTTCTTATCAAGTGTTACAGTGTGCGGTCGATTCTTATTGTAGCGAAAATCGACTTTGGACTTTAAAAGCTTCCTCAAAACATATATCATACCCTTTGTGTATGCTTTGTCATGATTGTAATATCTGTAGGATGAATGGCTGTTTCTCGACCGACAAATTAAGAAAAAGTCTTCTACAACAGACTTTATTATTTCTGGTCTATCAAAATCTTTCATACTGCATTTTCTCCTATGTTAGGCATGGGCTACCCACGGGTTATTTAATGTTACGCTACCCGTATAATTACGAATTGTGGCTGCGGTACCATTAATTGTTATATTACTTCCTACATAATCATTATCATTGGGACGTTTTGTTTCTTTAGGCGGGAACTGTTTATTCATCTTTACTATTAATTCTACGATAAACTTATGCAAAGCTTCAGGAGGTCGGCAATTTCTAAAACCTTTGAATTGTCCAATTTTATACTTTACTTTATAGTTTTTCGGAGAAATATAACTATAAGAACTACTACCACTAGCAGTGCTAGTGGAGTCCGTCCAAACATGATCTTTTTCCTTTTGTATTTCTAAAGTGTAATGATTATCATCACTATCAACAAGGGAGAAAATTGCGCAACTTCCATCTTGTATTTGGTGGTAGTAGCTAAAGACACAATGTTTCATTTTTATGCCTTCCTCAAAGAGGCGTTTCGTGGTGTTAATTAATTCAAGTTTGAAAGGTATTTCTACAGTTTGTGGGAGTACTTTTAAGAGATTAAGGAACTCTTTGGCGGGAGCCAAAGGAGGTTTCTTCTCATACTCGTCTTTCCTAGCAAGCATTGAGAGTCTGTCGTGTTCTTCCTGCAGGGATCGAAATCCCTTAAAATTAAGGTTTATTTTTGCATTTCGTTGTAAAGCCATGTTAATGTAATCGCGAATTGTGTGACGATCATTAGATCCGTTTGTTACTTTAATGAAATATTCTTCCAGTAAATTCCAGCCACTTCCCAAGTCGGCGGTTTCAAAAGGACGGTGAGTTAAAATTTTATTTATCTCTGATTGAGTAAAATCATACTTATTTAGAAAAGAAACTACAACTTCAAAGGGACCTTTTGCTAATTTTTTAGAACAAGACTTTCCTGTAACTTTACTGATGAATTGTTGTGGATTTTTACATGCAAAACGTTCTTTGTTTGTTACTTTAAAATGAAGGTGATCTACTTGAGTTTTTAAGATATTATAAAGGTATTCCTGATCCGGCTTTAGCCGGAATACTTCCAAAAATAAGCGTTTAAGTGAAGTATTAGAGAAAATTGAAAACATGGTAGTAAGTTTCATCCAGTTACGTAATGATAAATACCTTGTTGTACGAGGTACTTTCTTACTCTTTTGAGTGTAAAGTAAATATCCAGCTTTTGTGTCTACTACCATTGTTACATAATGATTATCCGAATAAACTCTGTTTTGTTTTGATACTTTTAAACCTGTTTTATAGTAATAAAAAGAAACTTTATCACCAACTTTTTTAGTAAATAAGGAAACCTTAATTTCACCCTTGTAGGGATAGGTACCAGTGGGTACCTGTTTTCCCAACAGGGATAGTAATTCATCAAATCTCAAACTTTTAATTTGATAACATTGTGGTTCATCCTTTAGCGTTATAGGTTTCAATTCATTGTAAAAAGAAAGTTTAGATTTGATTTCCATGATAATCGTTATAAACTCTTGTAATATATCTGGTGCTTGATACATAAAATTTAAGTGGTTTGTATTGTATAAGTTATGTTTCTTATACCATTTTTAAGGTAAAAAAGAACTCAAAGTTAAAGTTTGACTTTGAGTTCTCGCACCAATATAATATAATCAATCTAAGTTATTAGGTTTATTGCGTTTTCAGGCGGTTGTTATTTAACAATAAACCACTTAGAACTTGGGTTGTCTCTAACAACATTAATGTATTTACTGCTCTAAACTTTCAGTTTGATATCCAAGCAATACCAAGCTGTCTGTTTGTCAAACTTAAAGTTTGATTTGAGATGGGCGATCAAACTTATACTAAGTTAAACTTAAAGTTTAGTAAATATTCTTTTACCAAAGCTATTTTATACAATGCGACAGGATGCGACGACGGGCCCGAGAATCTGCAGCAAAATCCACTTTTGCTGCACGATGGAGGGACCGGAGGAGCTTCCTGGAGCTCTTGTAGGTCCGGAAAGAAATGGACCGAAAGGGACAGTTCTTTGGAAGGATATAATAAGTCGAAACAACTTCTAAATGTGAAAAATTTTCTATAAAACAATAAAGGTAAAAAAAAATGGCCCGCTCAAACGAACGGGCCCAACCATATGTGCCTATGCAATCGGGGCCTAATTGAGCTCTTATGCTCGCACCCGCACATAGGTCTTTTAATATGCCGCAAATGGTTTCCCAAACTCGAAAGTTAGGAACCGCGCACTAACGTGCCCGGCGGCGAAATAAGGGGACTTAGTTAGACTAAGCGCCTCCCTCCAACCTAGTATTGATCAATACTAGGATTTGACTGTCCTATAAATTTTATCCTATTAAGGTAAGATATAAGTATTGGGTATTCGATTTCCCAGTTTTCCCCTTTAGAGGGGGCCGCATTCTCTATGCTAATAGCTTATACTATTTTAGTAGGAATTTATAGTACAGCATGACGTCTAATATTCTTATACCACAATTTCGGAGAAATTTTGTTAATACAAGTCTTTTAACAGTTCTCGTGGGTGAGACTTCTAGTGTGATAATGCCACTGGTTGTCACCGTTCTTCTTTAAATGTCGTTTTAAATGACAATTTGCGCAAACTATTTCAAGATTAGAATCTTCATTATTTTTACGATTTCCATCTTTGTGGTGGATAATTAAAAGATAAAGAGCTTTTTCTCCGCAACTTACGCACTTTATTTCTTCACCAAGAGCTATTTTCCTCCTAAAGGCAAATTTCATCTTCGGCTTACCATATGAATCGGGGCGAAGACCTTTTGAGTTTCCGTCTAAACTTTGAGCTAAATCTTTACAAGCTTTACAACAAAAAAAATATCCAGATTTAGAATTTTTAAGCTGAGATTTAACACGTGTAAAACTTTTTCCGCACTCATGGCATTCTAAAGTTACTCTTGTGGTAATATAGAATTTTCTTACACATTTGTTAGAGCAAAAGTTATGTGCCTGTTTACTATTACTTTTTACTCTAATAAAGAGCTTTTTACAAAAGTCACAACGACATTGCATCGCAATGCAGCGTTTACCTGATTTTAATATAATATATTTTTCCATACTATAATATAACAAATAAACAAGGGAAAGTCAAGTACTTTCTTTGCGCAAATTTTTACTACAGCCAAAACCCTTTTAAGAAAGGGCCCCGCCTATATAACGGGCCCATCTAATATAAATTTAGAGTTATCAATTGGCTTGGCTGTGGATATATCTCATAGCTTCATTAGCAGGAACCCAAATCCCAATGATTCCGCACGCGGGACACTTAAAACACCACCAGCTAATAAATAAATATTTATCTTTACAATGCGGACATAGTTCTTGAATAGGTATTTCCATCATTAGCTACTCCTTTTCATTAGGAAATATGGTTTTCATTATTTCTTTATCAACACAGCCCCGCATTTGCTCTTTAGTAGAGAAAGTTATAATTCTGTCCCAAGCTGTTGATAGTTCTAACGATTTTTCTAGTAAATGAGTTGGTTTAACATTATTAACAGGCTCAGCTGGATACAGATACGCAGGATCTTTGTACCTATCTAATTTCCAAAGTATTCCTCCAAGGTTTCGCACCAACTCTATATCTTCTTCGAATCTAACATTGTCGATAATTAGTATTATTGGGTTCTGTACTGCAATTGGGTGATATTGGGAAGGTTCATCAGAATCAGGTAATAATGTTGACGACGTAAATCCACATGAACAAGTACGCTCAGTGAATACTCCAATTGGTTCTTTACGTGAACGGCGCGTTAAAATAACATTACCACAATTACCGCAAGCCTCAACACCGGGGATGTGGGAAATCTGCTTTATGAGCTGTTTAGCGCCATATCCCGGCCCTCTAAAATGAGCCCAAAATTGTAACATTGGGGCAATATATTCTTCCTCATGACCGTAGAGCTGTTGAAAGGTGCTATTAACTTTTCTTAATGATGGATTCCAGGAAAAGGATGATTCATACCAGAAGCGTGCCTTTTCCCAAGAATCTGAGACCCACTGATCGAATGCTGTTTGATCGGAAGGGTTCCTTTTAAATAATGGGGTAATTGGGCCTTTAAAGATTTCCTCTTCTTTATAAATGATACGTATTGTATCGTCGGTCTTTCCGTGGTATCTATCAATAAACATAGCGGTATGGTCAGTTTCCCATTTTAACTTCTGGAGTAAATTTAATTGATAACATCTAAAATGGGTACAGTAATCTTTAATAAAACTGGATACCGAATTGGAATAATTTGAAGTTTTATGCCCAAGACCTATAACAACAAGGTTATTATTCTTTCCCATCGTTTATTTTGGTTTCTAGGAATTTTAGTACTTCGCTAGGCGGAACATGTTGGGCCAGTATTTGTTTAAAGCAAAACTCCATAACCGGGCAATCTTTACAAAATTCGATAGCAGCGCAATATCCACATCTACCGCAATAGAAAAAGTTTGCCTCCCCGAATTTATCAATGTTATTCCACTTGATAAAAGAAACCCTTGCTAACAAAAGTGCATCTTCTGGATAAGTAGCGTCGCCAAGAAATTTTGTTAACTCTTTTTCGCTATTAAGGCTATAAAGCTTAAGTCCGTTCCTCGTTTGGTTGGGGAAAGGTATTTTCATATATTTAGTCTCCTTTTAGCTATTAACACTTCATTATCTAAGTGTATAGATACAAAAGTAGAGTCTTTAGGGATAATATTATCCATATCATTAGTTATATCTGTAAGCTGTTCTGCGACTATGTCTATAAGTTTCTCCGTTCCATCCTTATCTTTCTTGTATACTAACGAATATGTGTAGCCTTTAACGGGTGGCATTAATTTTTCACCTCCCCACGTAAGTAAGATTTAATAATATTCATATATAGGGTCATACCTTTCATCATTAATTTTCTTTAGTAGTACAATTTTTGTATCCTTAATGCTAGGAATTATATTAGTAATAACTCCTTCATTAATTTGCATATAGCCAAACTCATGATCCTCTTTAAAAATTTGCTCCAAGCGTACTTTTATAAACACCTTCCGCTTATAATCCTGTACTTCGGGAAAAGTAAATGGTAAGTTTAATTGGATCTCCTCTAAGGTAGTAACCGCAAGTCGCATTAACTTAATTGAGTCCATAGAGATCACATTCCTTTACATATTTATCCCACCTGCGGTGGAAACTTGTTTTTTCTCAAAAGATGGGTTATTATACCACAACGTTGCAAACATGGTTTTGTCTAAGGTTCCGTTGGAATCATAAGCCGCTCTGCAGGTTTTAACAAATTTTGAGCATCCTGTAATACGGATGCCCTTTTTGATCTTTTCATATAATTTCATATCATGGTTGGAGATAAGGTTTTCCTCCACTGGACTGTTACAATGTATATCTACGTCCATCATTAGATACTTCCTTTCCTTCATGATTAAGTAAATTTATTGCTTTTGTAAGAACATCACGAAACATTAATGCTCTTATATGAGATTTACTGCCAGGCGTTTTAAATGTTAGCCGGCGTTCAATTTTCTCTTTCCTTGTTTCTAGTAAAAGAATTACATTTGCAAATTCATTAGAACAAAGCCAGAAATATGTTGAATCTAGTTGAGTTATTACGGGTTGTTGAGCTTCTGCGATGTCTTGAAGACATATAATCGTCATAAAAAGGCCGATCAAAGTCAAAAAGAAACCACGAGCCAGTTGGTTTTGAAATTTTAAACTAGATCCGGGAAGTCCAAGATTTTTTAAACCAAGTAGGTCCCTGATTCCAATACCGGTAATGTAAAGCATCGCGGCTAACATTATCCATGGAGCTATTATTGCTATCATATAGTGTATTCTCCTGTGTTAAAAGTTAAGTGTTATTACTATCCTTCAAGTTCTCCTAAGCCTTCAAGGAAAGCTATTGCTGCATCCGCATCTTCGTTAGTAAAGTGTCTTTCTACACCGTCTTTAAAACAAAACGGTATACCCACACAATTTACTTCGTCACAAGTAACATTTGAATCGCCTTTACTGGCTACACACATTCCACAAACCCAATTTGCTATAAAATCTAAAGTAAGTGGATCTTTCTTTATTACTCTCCATTTCTGTAAAGCTGCCATTCTTCCTGACTCGGGGGAATAGTTATGATTTTCAACGTACTCTTTAACATCCCTGTAATTTTTTATATCAATCACTAGGTATATCATCTTCGTTTTTCTCCTTATCTTTGAAATACTCAAATTCCAAGAAGTCATCAACCGGCTCATCGTCTGGCAATATACTATAATCATAGTCCCTTTCAAAAATTTCCGTATCTTCTGTAGTCCCTATGTAATAATATAAAGTCCTATATATTTTATATTTTGGCATAAAATATGTAATCCTTTCTTAATTATATGCTGGGAGCATATGGGAGCTTATGCGACCATAGAGCATGCCACACTATTTACGGAGCATGCTCCCGTTTATAAGTTATTGTTGCTTTCCCTTCTTCAATGTTTTGTAAGAGTTTAATTGTTTGCTCTATCTCAACTTTGTCGAGAGCTAATTCTTTTAGTTCCTCCTCGGAGAAATAATCAGATGCTTCTGGGCCATAAGTACACAAGCATAACTCTTGTTTAAGGGCTTTTATCGCTCGCTTCACTCCCTATCCTCCTTTCATTGAGAACTCGGATGCTCCCATATTGTTTTATGGTTGGATCAACTTGTGCTGATCCTACGTGATATTTCTTACAGTATTTACAATGGTGCGGTTCAAAGGGCCGACCATGCTGCATGGATTGTATAATGGCTGCTTCGAAAGCTTCGGAGAAGCTTTCATAGGGAACTTTTTTAGTACATTTACTGGGTTTAGATTTGGATTTCTTACTCATGAGAACCAGCTTCTTTTTAATGCCGGTGTTACGTAACATTTTCGTCCGCGTTGAATACCGATAGTTATTTTAGTGCCAGCTGGGATAATAAGTGGCCTAATGGCATAATTATCGCTTGTTGCTGTATACCACTCTGGGTCGGGGAAGTCACCTTTTTCCAGGCAATGAAATCCAGCCGAATAGGCTTGATTACTTCTTGATGCTGTGAAAAGAGTTTTTGGGAATTTATTTACACGGTTAATTCCCGGTAAGAGTTTTTGCACATACCGATCTTTTATATAGTCCACCGCATCTTCTATTTTATTAGCAAATGGAGCACGAGCGCACGCAACAATATGCCCAGTCTCTCCCATTTTTCGTATATTAAGCCCGGAGAAACGTAAACCCATTTATCAACAGGGAAATCTTTTTTGAGAGTTTCTTCACGTATTATTTCTGTTAAACACATGATGGACTCCAAGTTATTTCACGATCCTGGACACGGAAAACGATAGGATGTTTTAAGGTTGCGGGATAGACTTCCTTTTTGGAAAAACCCGAATTGTGGTCTATTAACTGATAACTAAGATTTTTAAAATCTATAACCCCTAACGTTTCACTACCGTTTCTAAAAACCATAAATAACTTTGCGGACAGCGGATCTATTTTTTCTACATACAGTTCCCGCGGTTTAATGTCTTTTAAAAAGATAGGCCTATCTTTGCTTACATTATAATTCCATTTGGTAGTGACCATCTTTGCTAAGTGTACATTCACATCCGTTGCATAAAAACTACTTTTACTCCCTATCTTATGAATTTCTAATGTAAGTAAATCCATAATGTGGAAATAATTTGCTGTATTGAGTCGCAATATTACGTGTAAATTTTTACCAAGGGTATGTTTGTCTTGATTCCCCCATATTAGGAAATCTGTTACCTTTAAATCTAGTAATTTCATTATAAGCTCCAAGTTATTGTGTTACCATTACTTGAGGTAAACTTGATAGGATGTTTTAATTTTGCGCGGTATACCTTAATTCCAGCGCGAGCGTTGGAATACTTAATTTCCTGGTGAGTAAAGTTTTTAAAATTTACAACCGACATTTCCCTACTGTCTCTATAACGAACCATATATAATACTGCTTTAGTTGGATCTGTTGGGCTAATATCTTGAACAAGTAAACCTCGCGGTTTGATATTTTTTAACATAATAGGATTATTCTTATCTACATCAAAATTCCATTTAGTTGTTTCCATTTTAACTGGAAAGACGTCGTAGTCACACCCAACGGTGCTGCCTATTCCCACATCTGTGATCTCCAGTGTAAATAAATTTAAAATAGCCATGCACCTAGTCTCAATCTGCAGTGTTACATGTAAGTTATCTCCGTAACGAGATATGCCGTCTTTTCCCCAAGTGAAGAAATCTCTTTGGTTTAGCTGTCCTGCTTTCATTAATTATCCCTCTATTTTAATTGAAACTTCAGTTAATTTTACACGTAAAACTGATAAATCGTTTGCATCAGATATTACGCGATCAATTGGATCCCCGACACACCCTATTACGTTAAATCGAATGTTAATTTTTGTCTTGTTTAAAACTAACATAACAACCGGACTAGTACTATCTCTATCTTCTTTCCAAATAAACCACTGCCCCTCTTCCATATCTGACAGGAACGGGTCTGGTTTTGTCAAGTTAGGTATAACATTTATTTTTACTAGCATATTTTCCTCATTTGTAGGGTTTAAATTTTAATTTGTGAGTTAGTTCTACTGGATGGACTTTTTTAAATGCATATTTACTATCAAGGTTTTCTTTCCAAATACGTAAAGTTACTAAACTAAACAAAGTAACAGTGGATGAGTTTTTGCCGATTACCCTAATTGTATTATTAGCTTTATCCAACATATAAGTAAAGAAACTCCCTACCAGCAATTCCTTTATCCTTTTTAAGTTTGAACTTCTGATAAATCTTAGCGGATATGTTAATTTGAGTAGTTCTATCTCAAAATCCCTATTTGTGACACTGCTGTAGCCAACTTTCCTTATTACAAAAGTATTAAAATTCATAATTTTTGTATGACTACAGCCGGAATTATCCAGTGTCAAGAAAGTTCCATGATTATCGAGACCGTATTTTCCACCTTCTTCGTCTTTAAACCTGAAAAAATCTCTAATGTGGGTTTGACTAATTTTCATTTAATTGTCCTAAATTTTAATTTATGAGTCAATTTTACTGGGTAAACCTCAGCGCTTAAATCAGAACTGTTAAAATATCTTTTCCAGATGAATACAGAGTCGAGATTTATAATTCGCATATTACTGCCACCGTTAAATAACGCTAATGCTATACTGTTATTATGTTTGGAATCTTTACTCCAAGCAAAATGTTCTCCACGACCCAACTCCCTTATCCTTTTTGGCCGGTCAGTTGTTCTCTTAAAGTTTAGAGGTGTTGTTGGGACCAAACGTTTAATATCAGCACCTAGCCCAATAGAACTACCTAACTGAATTAAGTCCGTTTTTAGTGTTAATAAATTTAGAAAGCGAATGTGTGTATCTTCACAACTGTATACTAAATTAATCCCTGAGAATACATGACCAGGCCATCTTTTTATACTTTCGTCGTCGAAGACGAAGAAATCTTTACGTTGTAACTTATTCATTTTCATTTTAAACCTTTTTTATGAATTTAAGCGGTTGGTCTAATTCAACAATGGTTACAGGACTGCTTGACATGCCAGAACCTTTGTTTACACACATCGTTTTAAAATTTGAAAAACTTAGTATGTAATGCCTTCTTTGGTCCACTTTGTAAACTAACCAAACATTTTTGTCATCCCCATCACTGAAAATAAAAAAGATTTCCGAATCTAAATCTTGGAGAGTTAATATTTCAGTATTGTCTACTATTTCATATTTCATTTTGTTATCTTCTTTTTATAATTTGTATTGAGTCTGGTAATCGCTCTGTACGTATTTCATACATTTCTACAGAGTCTTCCCACCAACCATGTCGTATTTCAACAGGAAGTGGTTGTACTTCAAATCTCGTATAATGATTCTCGACTTTCCTTGCGTCCTCCTCATGTAGAAAAAAATGATGAAATTTGGCTTTTTCATTAAAAAATGGGTAACCATACACAATTTCAGCCGCGGTGAGGCTAATAAATGATAGGCTGACCGTAGGCAACTTATATTCAGGAGACCATCTCGGATTAATTAGTGTTGGTGTTACTAATACCAAATCAGAATCATTACGCGTACCTAAAAGTACTTCTGTATCTTTCGATATTATATATTTGTAGACTGCGCGTTGATAATATTTTCCATCATCTAATGCATTACAATAGTTAACTGCATCTCTATGATTTGAAAATGTGTGGAAATGTGGTATATAAGGTTTACATAAATCGCTTATTGAAGTATATGCTATTTTTCCTGATACTTCGGATTCCCACACCGATTGTGATGCCAAATCTATCTCACGAGTGCCATGGCCTCCATAGAAGAAGGGTCGTTCGTAACATGTGTCTCGAATGGTTTGCCTTACCGCCCAAACCTCCTGGTCCTCCAGTATCATAACTTTTTCTTTAAGTATTCTTTTTAAACTCATTTCATACTTTCCTTATTTAAATAATGGTTTACTCGTTTCCAATACATGTTCAATTGCTGCAAGGTAGGCTGTGTTATTGCATTCTCCTGGTTTAGTTTTCTTTTGAATCTCTATGCCCTTCGCAATGGCATAAGTTATGGTGCCTTTAAGCATTATGTAAAAATGTTTCTCGTCTATTTTCATAATATTTCTCCTTCATGTGCTTCACTGTTGTAGTAACCATAAAGTCCCATATTTATCATGCTATCAAGTATTTCTTCCGTTTCTGAAACAACAGAGTGTTTTCCCAAAAAGAAGATTACAGATTTACCGCCCTCTTTACTTACCTCATCAGTAAACTTATCCATTCTACAAAGATCATCTATCATACAATAAGATTCGATCATATTAACATTCAGGTTACGCTTAAATTTTTTAAGTTCGCCATTTGCCATTTTTGCAAATACATGTACAATTATAAACATTTGATTCTCCCTTATTTCAAGTAAGATACTTTATTTATATCTACCCGTGTTTTTGAAAAATTATATGATATACTATCTTGTGCAGTTTGCTGTATAAAATGTAAGTTGTAGTAAAAATCATCACTAGAGAAACTTTCAAAATTCCTATGTAAACATGTTTCCATTGTTCTTCGCTTCTCTTCAAATAGATTTTTACCATAAGCAAACGCGCTTCCTTCTATTAACAATGCTTTGCTATCAGTACAAATTATTATCATTTGAAAGTTGTATTTATCCATAAAAGCAACTTCAAATACACCCCAACAAATAATAGATACTGCAATTACAATAATTGATAACTTACCTGTAATAATCCAAAATTTTTCTTGTTCCTTATTCATTATTTTCCTTTAATTTAAAAGTTAGTGGATGAGTTAATTTTGCAGGGTAAACCAACCGAGACACTTCTTTGCTGTCAACATCTTCATTCCGAACACGCATATCCAAAAGGTTAAGTGTGGTTACAGTGACAGAATTAGTATCAATCACCATTTTTATATTACGAGATAGGTCTGACCTATAAGTAAAGAAATTTCCCCGCGATAATTCTCTTAGCTTTTTATGAAGAATAGGTGTATCTCGGCTAAAGACTAAGGGATGTGTTAATTTAAGAAGATGAACATAAGAATCTTTTCCTAACATGCCTTGCGGGGAAACATCTAAATTAATTAATGTTTTTAAATTAATAGCAGTAATGCGATCAACAGCACATTTTATTACTAAATGAATATCTGCAGATTTATGGCACGCTTTTTGACTTTCTTTGTCAAAGACAAAGAAATCTTTATGTTGTAATTTATTAAACCTCATTTAGTAAACTCCATTGTGTTTTTTAAGTTAACTCTGTATATAGGTTGATTTGCACCTGAAGTATTTGAGCTTATACCGCAGTATGTGAGGTTATTTAGACACAAGACAAAGTAAAAATCTTTTAAGTCAGAGACCACTACCCAAGTTTTTGGGTCCTTGGTGAGATATTGGAAAAAATCTCCCTTTTTCAAGTTAAATAATCTCTGTGGTTCACGGCCACTAAATTTAAGGGGTGCGGCCAGCCTCATTTTATTAACCCCTAACATACCATTAAAACTATCCAACACTGGTTCCCACATCTCGAAACTTTTTAGGTTTAAGATTTTCATGCTTATTTCATCTTTGGCTATTATTATCCATGTACCGCTGTAATCATCACGGTGACAATTACCATCTTCCCCATTTTGAAATTCAAAGAAATTTCCTTTGTTTAAAGTGTTTAAAATCATTTGTTATATCTTTCTCTCTTTAGTTTAAAATAAATTAGGGTAGGGGTTGCCCCCTACCCCATTAAAAAGGTTTGCCATCGAAACTGGCTCTTTAGCCTTGGTTTTTTAAATGATGGGTATCATTTGTAAATCTATTGTTTTGGCAACTTATGCCTTTTCTTTAATTTCTTGTGCTAATTCAACAACGAGATCGCAGAGAAATAAGAATCTAACTTCTATATCTTCCACACCACCAAAGCGATCACTTAGGTTTATCCCATTAAGCCTTCTAATAATTTCATCTATTTTGTTTTCCATTTATACCTTTTTAGTTTTCTTAGTCCACTCAACAGGGATGGCCCGTATTTGGCGTCCCTTAGAGTCTCTTATCTTTTTTACAAATATAGAATAAACTCCACATAATTTCGTAAAGCCTTGAATGGATATTTGACGATTCGATATATAGTTATATAAATCCCATAAATTCCTCATTTGTATATAATTCTCATACTCAAGAGACTTAACGATAGCCTCTAATAAACTAAATGCGCGAAGCTCTTTCTCATCAGGATTAAATTTACAGATTAGGTTATTCTGAAACCAGCTTATATCTGCATCGTTAACTGCATCAAAGAAATCTTCCGCGTTTGTTGAAGATATTGACATAAGTGGTATTTTAGCATCGTTACGCAAAACATCAGCAACTTTTGAATGATCTACAGAATATTGTTTCAAATACCAAACGAATTCTTGAAGTTCGTCTTCGATTAGCTTCTCCAACTGTTTGTGCCCCGGATACCAAGATAGCTTTCTTAACTTTGTGTACTGTGGCGGTGCTACATTAAAACGTCTATCATCCTTAGGCAGCACTATCCCTTTTTTTCTATTTGTTGCAAACATAAAGGAACATACATTGCGCCCTTGGCGACGGTCTTGGCCTTTACCCTCCATTTGTACATAAGTATCCGTAATTGCTATTTTAATCTTATCAACAATGCTG
>Ga0114923_10000428_pt1 | contig 34422 bp, 28 predicted proteins | sample SumtaG_FD_89578 | JGI IMG/M metagenome (GOLD analysis project Ga0114923, IMG submission 89578) | Deep subsurface microbial communities from Indian Ocean to uncover new lineages of life (NeLLi) - Sumatra_00157 metaG | ecosystem: Environmental > Aquatic > Marine > Oceanic > Sediment | place: near... | reverse complement strand
TCATATACTAGTACAAGTTCATTCCAGTTTGGTTACTATGGCTTCGGCATTGATAGCATCACTCAGATGTCGAGTACAGTGTCTTATGAAACCGGACTGCCCACACTGGTTTCCTACTATTACCGTCATGGAGTCGATTCAGTATATAACCTGACTCTTCTGCAGATCTGAAAGAGACATGTGTGAGTCCTCTGATTCTTCTCTCAATCACTGATTCGGAGTGTCGTGAAGAAATGCACATTAGGCTTTCGAGATGGCAACGAGTTTGTACATATCGTTCTCAAAGAGATTGACTATCCTGATGATGAGCGTGTAGTGTACATTATACTCTCAGGTGTCTATTACTTCTACAAGTACTATGGAGGAAAAAGTGATGACAGCTTTGTTCAAAGTCGCCTTTAAGATAATGCTAAATTGAGAGGCGTGGCTATGAGTTGCCACCTATCTTATTGATTTGTCAAGTTTCAGTAATAAGAGCGCTTCCTCGACCACGACTACTACCACAAACAGCCACGCGAGAGGAGGGATTACAAAGAGAAATGGAACTGCAGGATCCATACCTGGTGGGTGAATACCAGTAACACCACCAACAAGTACGAGCGTAATTATCACGATAATTGAGATGGCACCTATGAAAAAGGCGGAAATGACCCTCCTGGGGCTGTACGTAACTATTTCATCCATTCCACGTTTCCGTCCAAACGCTCCTAAGAGATTGATGCCCGCCAAAATGCCTATTATAATTACAAGAGGAACTTCGGTTTCCAGACCCAAAGGGATGGCGACCAATCCTACATAATAAAATGAGATCAGAAAAATCATAACGCCACATACCAGGATGAGCGAGTTCAATCTACTCCTAGACCACATATGGCTAACCCTTCACTAATTACACCCCATCATATTTAAACTATCGCTCAAGGAAGAGTTAATCTTTGGATCATCGGGCCATTCTCAATCAGTTGCAACTACACATTGAACCTGATATTCATACGCCCCCCGAAGACGATCTTGTGGAATTCTCGTTCCATTATCTTTCACAACTAGCTCAAAAGTTTCTGGACCTTGACTTAGCATATCAGTTACTGAGGATTCTTGCTCACGTTTGAGGAGTACTGTCACGCTTGGAAGAATTTGCGCATCCTCACATGCATCAAGACTATTTTCCATTAGCTCTCTTACTGAAACATTGAGAGACCTTGCTGGGTTGTCAAATCCTGCAATTGCTCTATTCCTGTAGAACCACGCTGATATTGATAGCTCCACTATGTCTTGATTGTAATTCTGTGGTGTGAGCATTGTTTGGCCTCCAGAGTGACCTAATGAGGCCTGTGTATTATTCTGCTATGAAGCGTGGTATTATCTCAGCTACATTATCAAGCTAACAAAATGGGAACTATGAAATATCCCATGACCAAAATCGCGATTAACGCAATGGTCAGAGTAATCCAGACATAGAGGTTCCATTGTCTCACTGTACCACCATCAAATGGTCGGAATGGAATCATGTTGAAAAGACCTAGAATACAGTTGATTAAAATTCCATATCGGACAAGAAATAGTAAGTTAGACAACACAGCACCTGAGAGGGTGATATAGGCTAGCATTTGGATGATAAGTAGTCCTGTTGCTAAAACGAAATTACTCAATGGTCCTGCAAGATTTGTCTTAGCATCATGTTCTTGATTTGAAGTTCCACTTGTGTACATAGTACCCGTTCCAAAAATGGGAACCGAGAATAGTATCGCAATTGCTGAAAGATAATATCCCATTGAATTCATCCTGAATTCAGACCACATTCCATAATGTTGTGCAGTGAATTTGTGAGCCATTTCATGACCAATGAACGATAGAAGGAATATCAGAATCATTCCAATAGGAACCCACCAATATGGACCACTGATGTAAAATGCAAACAAAGCAACTCCATTGATAATACCAGTACCAATACCAGATCCTGATCCCATGATTGAGATTGATACTAATGTGACTAGCACACAAGCAATGAGTAAGTGTTTCAATTCGGGATTTGAAAAGCGGCGTCTTCGAGTTCTTCTCTGTGTTCGCTTATTGTTCCTCTTCGGCATCACTGATGACCAGGTTTGGTTATCCTCGTATTCATCATTACCAACAGATCGAGAAACCTTCCTTTTTGCTTCCTCTTTTACACGGTGCATTGCTGGACAACCATGGCCTTCTGGAAGTCTATGATCTCCACAGAACACACCTTTGCAATACGGGCATGTGAAACATAGGTCTTCGTTGCCACAGAGAGAGCATGTTGTCATTGAAACACCTTTCTATTCGCTTTGATTAACCGAATTTTTTGTTTTATATTCGTATTCCTAGCGGACTCTTTGTATTAATCTATGATGGAACCTCAAAAAATATGCAAAGTCTTAAGTGGAAATAATTGCGTGGCTGCTGTGGCCGGGAAACGCGGAGAGAAATAACGTGGAATATGATGTCGCAATTGTGGGTAGTGGACCCGCTGGAATTTTCTGCGCTCTAGAATTAGTGCAGCACAAACCTGACTTGAAAGTAGTTATCATAGAACGAGGAAAGAGTATCGAGAGGCGCAATTGTCCAAATTCAGATGCTGCCCCTGGATGTAAGAAATGCCATCCCTGTGATATTTTGGCAGGTTGGGGTGGTGGTGGATCTTTTTCTGATGGCAAGCTAACAATCTCAACACAGGTTGGAGGATGGCTCAACGAGTTCATTGGGAACAAACGTCTCATGGATTTGATCCAATATGTGGATGGGAAATATATCGAATATGGCGCTCCCTCGAAAATCTATGGCTCGAATGAAGATGAAACTGAGAAATATTCTCAGAAGGCTGCACTTATTGGAATGGAACTAATCCCACAGAAAGTCCGCCACATGGGACGCGAAGGATGCATTGAGGTCATGGGTAAGATGTATGAGGAGGTTGCAAAACACGTTACGATTCATTTCAAGACAGAAGCAAAAGACATCCAGATTAATGGCCATTCTGTTCAGGGACTTGTTACGAATGGTGGGGACGCAATTACTGCCAAGTACGTAGTTGCTGCACCAGGAAGAGTTGGGAATAAGTGGTTAGCAAAACAGGCTGAGCGACTTGATCTTCATACTAAAAATAACTATGTGGACATCGGCTTACGAGTGGAGATTCCTGAACCTGTAATGCATGATATTGCAGAGACTCTCTATGAACCTAAACTTGTGTACTACTCAAAAGAATTTGATGACAAGGTTCGTCTGTTCTGTTTCAATCCTGGTGGTGTGGTCACAACTGAATACTATGATGATGTTCTAACGGTCAATGGTCAATCCTTCGCAAATGACAAGACTACTAACACAAACTTTGCACTCCTTGTTTCAACACGTTTCACAGCACCTTTCAAGGAACCCATTGCTTACGGTCAATCAGTTGCAGGGCTAGCGAATATGTTGGGTGATGGTGTGATTGTTCAAAGATTGGCTGATTTAAGACGGGGCAAGAGAAGTACGAAAGAACGGATATCAAGAAGCCCTGTGAAACCATCATTACTCAGTGCATGCCCCGGAGACCTTAGCTTTGCACTTCCATACCGGCATCTCAGTTCGATCTTGGAAATGCTTGATGCATTAGACAAACTATGTCCTGGTGTTGCTGGAGCTGGAACTCTTCTGTATGGTGTAGAAGTCAAATTCTATAGCTCTCGTTTGAAACTGAACGAGAATCTTGAAACTGAAGTAACCAATCTATATGCGGCTGGTGATGGCGCTGGTATAACTCGAGGTCTCATGCAGGCTTCTGTTTCTGGTGTCCTCATTGCAAGAGATATTCTTCGCAAAGAGGAAACGAGTTAATTTGTATTTAGTACGAGCTCATCCACTTCCTAAGGTTTATATACTAATGTACCTGATGGTATCATAGGTACCGAATGGTACCTTAGGTGCTAACTAGCATCTGTACAGAAAGGAGCCCCGAACAGGTGACTCATGGGCGACAATAGTCGTCCAGGGGCTTCTCACTGGAGACCATTTTAAAAATGATAGATGATGAGTTCGAGTCAGTATTCCGTAGGGTGTTTGAACACCTGATGAAATCTATGGGACAGATTTCTGATGGTGATGGAACAATTAGCTACTGGAGCGGTTCAATGTTTGGCAACCCGGATGTGGGTGAAATGTTTCCTCCCAGCGATGAATTACATGCTGAAGTTATCGACCTAGAAGATAGGGTTCTCTTCATGGTTGAACTGGAGAATGATAGCACACTGGTTGATGTGAAAGTAGAAGAAAGAATCCTGTTAGTCAATGATCAAATCGAGGGGAATGAAGCAGTTTTTGATTTGAACTTTGACGTTGATATTGATAATTCAAGAGTATCCTTTCGAAATGGCATCTTGGAGATTGAGCTGAAGAAAGCTGCTAGTAACGATGGTCCCAAAGAAGGATACCTGAAAATTGAGTGATATAGTAGAGTGAATGATAATGAGTGAAGATAATGTTCGTCTGAAAGTCGCCGCTGCAATGCCCAAAGATCAGGGCCGCGGTATAATTAGGTTGAATTCAGACGTTAGAAACCACCTTGGGGTTAGATCTGGAGATTATGTTCTCCTCAAGGGTTCAAAGGAAACCATTGCAGTCTGTTGGCCCAGTCTCAATGAAGACGAAGTACTAGATATTGTGCGAATGGATGGTTTGATTCGTAGCAATGCTGGAGCTAAATTAGGTGAGATGGTAGAAGTAAGTAAAGCAAACATTCCTGATGCAAAAAGAGTTGTTCTTGCACCAAGCCAACCCGTTCGTTTCCAGCAAGGATTTGATAGATACTTGAAGCAGCAAATTCTGAATCGCCCTGTAACAAGAGGTGACGTGATTTTAATTACCTCTATTGGTCAAGGGCTTCAATTTACTGCAACGAATGTAACACCACCAAAATATGGTCGAATCACAGCCGATACAGAAGTCGAGGTGTTGAATCAACCTGCGAAAGTTGAGAACACATCGATACCCGATGTGACCTATGAAGACATAGGGGGCCTGAGCAAGGAACTAGTGAAGATTCGTGAAACGATTGAATTACCAATGAAATCTCCCGAACTCTTCAAGCGACTTGGTATCACTCCGCCGAAAGGAGTTCTACTCCATGGACCTCCTGGAACTGGTAAAACACTGATTGCTAAAGCTGTAGCAAATGAAACTGGTGCAAATTTCAAAGTGATTAATGGTCCAGAGATCATGTCAAAGTTCTACGGAGAGTCTGAACAAAAACTGAGAGAAACCTTCGAAGATGCTGAGAAGAATGCTCCTACTATCATCTTCATTGATGAAATAGATAGCATCGCTCCAAAGCGAGCAGATGTCACAGGAGAAGTAGAACGTCGAGTTGTAGCTCAGATGCTAGCTCTCATGGATGGATTAGCAGGAAGAGGCCAGGTTATCGTAATTGGTGCGACCAACCGTGTCGATGACATTGATGAAGCTCTTAGGAGACCTGGAAGATTTGACCGTGAGATTGAACTTGGGGTTCCCGACCAGAAGGGTCGATTGGAAATCCTCCAAATTCATACACGAGCCATGCCCTTGCAAGATGATGTTGAGCTGGAGCAGTTAGCTGCAGTGACTCATGGATTTGTGGGTGCTGATCTTTCTGCTCTTGCTAGAGAAGCTGCGATGCAGGCATTGCGAAGAGCGTTGCCCCACATAGATCCAGAAACTGGAGATATCCCTGCAGATATTCTGGGTGATCTCTTCGTAACTCAAGCTGATTTTCTGATGGCACTTAATGACGTGTCCCCTTCAGCTCTTCGAGAATTCTATGTTGAGAAACCTGATGTGAAGTGGGAAGATGTTGGTGGGCTTGCAAAGGTTAAGGTTCAACTGAAAGAAGCTGTTGAAGCTCCGATCAAGCGTCCCGAAGTATTTCGTGAAATGGGGATCAGACCACCCAAGGGAGTCCTTCTCTTTGGACCACCTGGTACTGGTAAAACTCTCCTAGCCAAGGCTGTTGCTACTGAGAGCGAAGCGAACTTCATTTCTGTGAGAGGTCCTGAGATCTTTAACAAGTACGTTGGTGAATCTGAGAAAGCAATACGAGAGATTTTCGCTAAAGCCCGACAAACTGCGCCCTGTGTTCTCTTCTTTGATGAGATTGATGCAATAATGGCTGCTCGTGGAACGAATGACGACACTGGAGTCAGTCAAAGAATTGTGAACCAGTTTCTTGCTGAAATTGATGGAATGAAAACGCTTCAGAATGTTCTTGTCATCGGTGCTACAAACCGTGCAGATATTCTAGATCCTGCAGTTCTCCGTCCTGGTCGTTTTGATGCTATTGTATTCGTTCCTCCACCAGATGATATAGCACGACTTGAAATCTTCAAAGTGCATACGAAGGAGATGCCACTGGATGAAGATGTCAATCTCAAAATACTTGCTGAGATGACAGCTGGTTATTCTGGAGCTGATATTGAGGGTCTCTGTAGAGAAGCTGCGATGACTGCTGTTCGTGACGATTGGAAAGCAAAACCTGTAACAATGAAGCATTTCGAGCTTGCACTCGAGGAAACCCGACCAAGCCTATCTCCTAAAGATGTCGAACGATTTGCTGCACTTGCTGAGAGTGTGAAGAAAAGACAACCTCAGGAATCTAAAATCTTACCAGGTTATGTGTAGATACCACAGGGACTAGATAGGGAGGATATCTAGTCCCATTCTCTTTTTCTCACTGTTTCAATTCTCACTCTATGTGTGAAATTCAAAGCCTAAAACAAAATGATTACAATCACGATATCCTTTTGAATAAGATTTTAGTGATGAGCTAGAAACCCACGTAATGGAGGCCAAGTAATGACCGACTTTTATCCCATTTCCCCACTTGTAAGTATCACGAATACAAGCTACGCCGCACAGGCAGGTGTTATGAATGATAAGTGGGCTGTACGTGTAGTCCGTGGAAAGAAGATAATTGCTGAAAAAACAATGCTTGATCTGGATGTTGAGAATATAGTTGGTGTTGCATATGGAAACATCAGAGTTGAAGGTCTCAGCAGACATGCAATTGCAACGATGGCTGGCCGACTGATGCAATTCTCTAGAAAGTATCAAACTGCTGGTGTGTGTCCAAATTATGAGGTTCCAGACCTAGCTTACGATGATGGAACTACTCTTGGTGAGAAAGCAGCAGCAGACTCAGGTAGACCTACGATTGCTGAAACTAAAGAATCAGTTACTGCTGAACTTCCCGATATTCGAGTGGGTGTAATTCCTGATATTCCGAAGATAACTGACATTGATGGGTGGAATAGTACACTTGAAGCCCAAGCCTCTTTGATTTGTGAAATCTCAACATATGCCACCACATTGCCTGCGGGTCATCTTAATCTTATGTTTACACGATCTGCAGACCAGCTCATACATTATTGGGTTATATCCCATCCCGATGATCCAGGTGCCGCGCTCAAGAAATTTGGAGCAATGATTCAGAGTTGCTCAAATGAGAGCCAGATGCCACAGACCGGAACTGGTACTGTAACAATTGAAACTGGGATGTGTGAAATTTTACGGGTTTGTAGAGACCTCGATCCTAATGTCGACAAGATACCTTCAGGTTATCCGTGCGCATTTCATGAAAAGATTGCTGCTAAACTATCTGAGTTAACTGGAACCAAGGTATCAGTTAATACTTCTTCAACTGGTTGTATTGTTGGTATGAGCATAGAGTAGAATTCTACTCTAGTACCCAATACCGTTGCCCGAAACTTAGACAAACTTGGACATCAAAGTCCATGATTGATGTTCGGTTCCTGATTCATCGAGGTAGCATCAAGCAGACCTCGGAAGGTCTGTAAAGACGTCTTACGGCCGCTCCAACAGGCATTTAACGTCCCCGTCCAACTGGCGGTGACTGCAGATAGAACCTTGGACTTGGCTCTCGTCCTGGTTCGACACTACAGTTACTTGTTCCCTGTCCTAGCATATAAGCTCCTGCGGAAAAGATGGTCTTTGATTCATCCTTTATCTAGGAGATGTCCAAGATTGTCCAAGATCAGTGCAGCTGTTTACAACATCAGAACATTGTTCCGCTCCTAATTATCTAAGTAACTAAATAAACTAATGGCCTGTTGGAAAAACCCTCCACACAATACCCTTAAATCGCTTCAACCGACTCTTAGACAATTAGACGAGACTGCGTGGTTTGTCTCGATTCAGGAGCTAGCAAAATTGGCTTACTTGACAATGCGTGAGTATACGCGCTCAGGACCAGTATGTCTTGGTGCGCTTGTGTTGATTGCTGGTGCGATTATTGCATTATTACCGTCCATAGATGTAGCGTATGATTTCTTTGCTCCAAATACAGTACTGTATGGTGCTATCATGGCAGTTGTTGGATTGGTATTGATCATAATCGGCTTTGCTCTCACAAAGAAGAAACGAGATTCGGTCTTGGCACCGGTTGTTACTAAAATGGATGATACACCTCCACCTCCACCGCCGCCGGACTAATCTAACCGAACTAATTCTAAAGATGAGCTTGAGGGTCTTTGACTCCAGGCTCTTTCTCATTTTCTTTCTTTTTTTCTGTAGTTTTCCATCCGACAAATGCTAATATGTGACCAAGCTAGATTGTGCTTAGAATCGACTACTGTGTGGTGTAACTATTCAGATGAAGATAGTCCTCGAATATAAAAACAGCCAATTCCATGAGTGTTCTGGCACACCTACAACCGCCATCAACCTAACTGTGGATGATGGGCAAAAGAAACTCATTCTTGTGTGTCCCTCGGGCACTAGCATGATTGAGCGTAGAGCTGCTGAGCGAAATGCTCGTGGTATTGAGAAGGTGGGATTCCAGACAGCAAAAGCTGGTCGTATTGGTCGTGACTACGAACTCGTAGTCGAAGGTCATGGCGGCGGGCTTCCTGATCGTCTGCGACATTCACCTCGAGAAGTTTACAAGGGGTAGCTTGCAAGACCTCTAGATATTGACTTTGCTGGGTTTCGAAACAAACAAAAGAACTGAACCCAGTATTGTCATTGATTTGAGTAGGAGAGAATGTGACAATGTCGGATGAGAGAGCGAAAAAATGGGTTGAGGAATCACAGAAGGACACTATACGTCAGTCTGCTGGGAACCAGCATATCGCATCTGCACAACAAGCAGAACGTGCTGGTGATTATGCTACTATGGAAAAAGAATATGCTGCTGCAGGACAAGCGTTCCTGAAGTCAGCTGGCGAGTACAGAGCTTCAAAGAGCTTCAAGAAAGCTGCATTGAACATGTGCGAAGCTGGAGATGTTTTCTCCGAACTTTCAGATGCCTCTGAGGCAATCGATGCATACAAGCAAGGAGCTGATGATTTACTAGCTGCTTCCAGTGAGCACTTGATGTGGGGCGAAGATGCCGAAACAGGTAAGGGAACAGCCCTTGCAATGGCTGCTTGCATGATTTACATCATGATTGGAAAGGAAGCCGATGGGTTCTACAAGGCTCGTGGTTTCTCTGCAGAAAACTCATCGAAGATCAGACTTCCTGCAGTTATTAGACTTAGTCAGATCCCACAGATGCTTGAATCAGCTATTCAATCCCTTAATCTCGATTCTTTTGCAGAGGCTGAGAATGCCGCAGTTACTGAACTAAAATCTGCACTAGCAAGTTCAGGAAGTCCTGAATTTTCCAAGTATGTTGACCGCGGACTAGATATGGTTCGAGAGATACTTCGTGGAAAATTGAAGGTTCCAAAGATATCTTCTCAACTTACTATTCCAATTGATTTGACATTCACTGAAGACTTTACAATGAAACTCTCCGTCAAAAACACCGGTGATGGAGACGCTACTAATATGAAACTGGAGTGGCACATCGATGAAGGTTTGAATATTGCTTCTGGTGAACAAGCCAAGACTATTCCTACAGTTCCTGCTGGTGAAACTATAGATGTATCTATTGCTCTTAGATCCGCAGAAGCACTTGGTGGAACCAGAGAATTCTCTGTTGTTGTTCGTGGAACTTACGAGGACAAACTCAAGACAGAATATAGTCTACAAGCAGGTCCTGCAGTACTTACTCTCAAGGATTACAAAGAGAGTGAGAAGTTACTCCATGATTGCAGTGTAACTGAAGGACGATATGGGTTCCTGAAAGCATCAATCGAAGAGTCTGAATTCGAGGCTGAACCAATGCTAAGAATAGTAGAAGGTTTAGTTGCATCCCTCAAACAAGCTCGAACTGATGTAGAAGAAGGAAACTTAGAATCTGCCAAAGCTCGACTACAAATCGTGAATGATATGGTTGATCAGATTGATGCGTTGCTTGGAGATGATGTTCTCATTGAGAAGGTCACAGCTGCCAAGCTTGCTGAGAAGAAGGCATATGCATTGGGCAAAATCGTCCCTGCATTTGATGAGGCTATTGCCTCTGCAACCAAACAGGAATCAAAGCTAGAAACTGAATTACCATTAGCTCTAAGTGAATGGGATGCTTCCGCTGAGAAGAAGAAGCGAATTCACTCCGCTGCAGTGATAATCAAGGATATTGCTGGACAGCTTAAAGTTAGACTAGCTACTCCTGAACTTCAAGCATTAGACGCCAACGTTTCTGATATCCAATTGGAAGCAAACAAGATTGTCAATGATTCTCATCTTATTGTTGGTTCACGACCTGAATCACCAGACAAGATTGAGATGGCACTTGTAGTTGCACGATCCATTCGTAATGAAATCACTCAGATGATAGAGAAGAAGAAGCAGGAACTCGCGTAGATTCCAGCTAACCTTCTTCATTGTATTTTGATACGAGAGTAGATTTCAGGTTTGGTTTCCATGTTAGTATTTCAGAATTTCAGAAAACTGAAATACTTAAATCCTTTCGATACACTATGTACATGAGGAGCTGCAATGATTTCTAACGAACTACGTAAAGAATTCTTGACAATCATTGGTAAGACCTATGACCACTACGGGTATCCAGAATATTGTGGGTGGGTTGAAGGTCTTCTCCAACTTGAAAATAAACAGTGGTCACAGAAATCCATTTCCGAGCGACTTACTGAACTCTTCCCTGAATCAAAATATCCAACATCAATTCCTACAATCAATAGAGCACTCAAAATGCTCGAAGGGTATGGTGTTGTTGAGAAGACAGGGTCTCGAAAGACAGGGTATCAATATTGTGCGACTACCTCGTCAAACCTACTTGGCTCGATGATTCATCATTTGATGATGGTGAATAATGATTTCGTTAGTAAGCTAGAAATTCTCACAGCAAAAAACAAGAAGAAGGATTCTGATTTGAAGAGAGCTACAAACATTCAGATCAAGATGGCAGGACAGTGGAATCGTGCTCTACAGATTCTTCTTGAATCTACAACCTCAGAAACAGGAGATTGAAGCGAAATGAGTAGGAAGTCAATGATCATTATTGGGGCTGGGTTAGCTGGACTATCTACTGGCTGTTACGCTCAGATGAATGGATATGAGAGTAAGATTTACGAACACCACTCTGTTCCAGGTGGCGTTGCTGCGGTTTGGAAAAGAGGTGAATTTCTCATTGATGGTGGTATACACTTCCTTATTGGTCACAAGCCAGGAACACCACTATATGATGTGTATTCAGAAATTTGTGATATCGAATCAATAGAAATTGAGGAGATGACATCCTACCTTAGTTTTACTGATAAAACAGGAACAAAGTCTATTGAGTTCTCTCAGGATATTGAAAAACTTGAACGTGATATGCTTGAGCTGGCTCCTGAAGATGAAGACGAAATTCGTAATTTCATCAAGGAAGTCAAATCACTAATAGGCTCTCCACTCCTTACGGATCTTGGCATGAGTACTGCACCTCCTGAAATAAGAGGGCGTCTTGATTCGTTGAAAGAGATGTGGGAGATGCGAGGCTTCCTGAAGTACTTCAGGGGAAAGTATTCCAAGTCTGCCGGAGAGTATGCTGAACACTTTCAGAATCCATTTCTTAAGACAGTCATCAATTGGCTATTTTCCCCTAGTAGTCCAATCTGGTTCGTGATAATGGTTCTAGCAACGGTTGCATCAGGACAAATGGGATTATTCAAAGGCGGTTGTCACACTTTTGTTCGTTCAATTGAAGAGCGCTACAAGTCATTTGGTGGTCAAATTCAATACAGAGCAACAGTTGAGAAAATAATCGTGGAGGATGACAAAGCTGTAGGAGTCGTGCTTGCTGATTGTACAGAGCATAGAGCTGATGTAGTGGTTTCAGCTGCAGATGGTAGAAGCACAATTTTCAAGCTACTTGGAGGAGAGTACATCGATGACAAGATCAAGAAACGATATGATACTTGGAAACCTTACGATCCTATGATTGCAGTAAGTCTAGGTGTTTCAAGGACCTTTGATGACGAAACACCTCTTAATGCATTCATGCAGAAAGAACCTATTCAACTGAGTGATAGAGAAGTTCCTCTCTTGTTTCTAAGAATATTCAATCATGGTGATGTATTTGCACCTGAAGGAAAATCGGTTATTCAGGTAATATTGGAAACTGAATGGGATTACTGGGCAAATCTTCGAGAAAACAAAGAACAGTATGATGCAGAAAAGGAAAAGTTAGCCCAGAACCTAATTGATCGTCTGGATGAAATCTATCCTGGAATCAAATCACAGGTTGAAAGGATTGATGTGTCAACACCCTACACTACATGGCGGTACACGCTTGGCGATAGAGGGTCTCCAATGGGTTGGCTGATGACAATGAGCACAATCATGGAACAAATACCACGAACCTTACCCGGTCTTGACAATTTCTACATGGCTGGACATTGGGTACTTCCGGGAGGTGGTGTACCTAGTTCTATCTACACTGGTAGAAATGTTGCACAGATCCTATGTAAGAGAGAAGGTAGGAAATTCAGAACAAAATTCGAGCATTAATCCAAAGTTCATTCATATGCACCTAATCTGTGAAGACTATTGATAGATTATGATTCGCAATTCAACTCTTGCACTTGCATCGATACTTGCAGTCCTTATCTCTCTAAAAACAGCTCAGGGCACTTTTTTTCACTGAGCCTTCTAGTTTTGTTTTGCCATGAATCCTTCAAGTCGATTCATAGCTTCATCGATCATCTCTGGCGGTGGAAGGAAGACACTTCGGAAATGTCCTGCTCCATACTCCGCTCCAAAACCTGAACCTGGAACAAATACAACACCAGTGTCATTGAGTACATCCAGAACGAATTCTGTATCGTTCTTCCATCTATCTCTAAGCTCAATCTTTGGCATGATATAGAATGCGGCTTCTGGTAGTTGTGTAGATATTGAATCAATGGCATTGAGACGTTTGTGAATGAGGTCTCTTCGCACTCTCATTCTACTCATGGTTTCTTTGAGATGACTGCCATCCCCTGCGAGTGCTGTCGCAGCTGCAATCTGGGCAGTTGAATTCAGACAAATTCGTATTCTTGCTTGACGAATCATCGCATCGTATAGGGGGTTCAGTTCTCCATTTGAATCATGGAAATATGCGTAACCCACTCTCCAACCAGGCGCTAGGTACACCTTGCTGACTCCATTGAAACCAACTACTGGAACATCTCCTGCAATGCGCACCATTGGAGTCTGTGGTTCATCGTAAGTTAATTGGTCATAAATCTCATCAGAAATGAGTGGGAGACCGTACTCACCAGCAATGTTGACAATCTCTCTAAGGGTCTTCTCGTTGTACACTGAACCAGTGGGGTTGTTGGGATTGATGACAAGGATACCAACTGTCTTGTCTGTGATCTTGTTCCTGAGATCTTCGGCATCAGGGTTCCAATCTTCTTCCTCGATAGTCCGATAAGCAACGGGTTTTCCGCCGAAGAAGTTGACGTAGGAAATGTACGGAGGATAGGAGGGTCCTGGTACTAGGAGTTCTGAACCCGGATTAATTAGAGACCCTGTGAGGAATTGGATGGCCTCTGAAACTCCTGCAGTGATAATCATCCGGTTTGGGTCGACATCAATTTTGTTTACACGCTTCTCTTTTTCAGCGGCGGCAACTCGAAGTTGTTCTTCTCCATCGGACGGTGAATATCCATTCCAGCCATCTTCAGCAGCCTTACAGATTGCGTCTACCATATATTGTGGAGTCTTCCAGTCATACTTGATCGGGTCTCCTATGTTTAGGTATAATGGCTTCTCACCAGTTTCCTTTTCATACTTCAAAGCTGCAACCACGATATCTCGGATTGCGTAGGTAAGGTTAGCTGCACGTGGAGTGATGTCGAGTTTCATCTTTACCCCTGCTCGTGAGGCATTAGTTCCCCCGTATATTGTTTTCCTTCTGTAGATTCGTGAATTCTTCTTGAGAAGAGCAACTTAGACTATAATTCAAGACCACAATTGTTGCAGAACTTAGCGCCTGTTTCTAGAGGACTGCTACATTTGGGACACTTTCCCATGTACCTGAACCAAAGAGTTCCATAACGTTCTATGTCAGAGGTTTGAAGCAGTTTTCTCCTGGTAAGTGATTCAAGCCCTTCAGACAGCATACTTTCACCTTCAGTATCTAAGAACACATTTCCTTCGATGCACGCTCGCTCAAAAGCGTCTTTGAAGGAACGATCAGACTTCATCCATTCATCGATTGATGAGGTAAACATGTCGTCAAACTCTCTACTCAGCGATTGTCCTGTTCCGAACGATGATGATGCTCCTACATCTGGTATGAAATGTGGCATGAGAACTTTGTAGACATCATTTTCGTATTTTGCGACGTAGGTATTAACATCTAATTGTGTGAGTGGAGCCAGATCTTGGACTGAGTCGTTGTCTAATGTCCAAGACATGAGCTCAAGAAACTCCTGTTGGAACTTGATGACTTTGTTCCCAACTTCCTCGTAAGCCTTCTCAATTACTGTGTTTGTATTTACTTTAAGCTCATCGAGTTCCTGAGTTTTCTGATCCATCTCATTTCTTGTATCCTCGATTCTCTTTTGGCTTTCTTTGATTTGTGACTCGAGAGATGATTCAGCATCACTCTTTTCTTGCTCGTAGACTTTTCGAGCTTCAGCGGCACTTCTTTCAAGCTCTTCTCTCTTAGCATCCATTGCCTGAATTGGGTGATTACTCCTCTCAATGGTTCCTCTCACACTACTTACTAGATCCTCGTATATCGAGATAGCTCCTTCCACGTCATCTTCTTTTTGTCCAATCTCTGTTTTTGCCTCTCTGATATTTTCTGATATTTGAGTAAAGTGTTCTTCCATGTCATTTGCAGCTCTTGCAAAATCTGCTGTCATTGCACGAAGGCTCATCTTCTGTTTCTCACGAAGGTTGTAGAGTTGATCATCCCTATTCGTCTTCAGTCCAGCTATCTCCTGCTCAGTCCTCTCTTCCATCAATTTGATTCGGTCGTTCCACCTAGTCCTTTCGAGTGTGACGAGGTTCTCGAGGATAGAATATTGACCTCCAAACTTCTCCTTAAACAGGGCTTGGAGAGCTTCTGTCGCTTCAATGCGTAGTTGCGTAGCTTCAGAAATCCCTCTGAATTCTTCGGTTCTCTTGAGTGCTCCCCCAGAATCAATTCGCATTTCTATTCTGTTCGGTTGTGCATTTGGGTCTAACGCTCCAATATACTTACCAACGGACGCTAATGGTGAAGGATTGATCACATTTCCTAGTTCTACTGTATATGTTTCCGCTTTGTCTAATAGGGGAGTAATCTTTGAAACTGCAACTGGAATATCCGCCGCTTGAGTAACTTCTGAACTAACAATCCGTCGTATCTCACTCGCTCCCTTAATCTCTGAATATTGAAATTGTTGACTCACATTGCTTGTAGCTGATAAAACAATTGATTTTGTAGATGAAGTCTGAACTATCCAAATGGGAATGAAACCCTGCTCAGACTCACAATGCGAGAACTTCCTGCCTTTTGAGATTCTGCTGATGCTAGTGCACTAACTAGACCAACAGCATCTGACTCAGGTTCAATCCTTGTTCCTTCTCTTTGATATAGAAAATTGAGTGAAAGATTTCTAACCACAGAACCACCACACTGAGAATGAGCATCTAATCTCAATTATGTCTTTCCCAGTGTTTAGAATTGTAAAACATCACTAGTCATAAAATATAGATTTCAATCACTTAAGCTTAACCTATGCGATGGTCTCCGTCTCAGGGGTCATAGATGTAGAAGATCATTTCGAATGATACTATCTACATCCTGACATTAACAGAGTATTAGGCTGGTTTTTCATCCAACTTAGTCTTCTTCTGAACCTTACCTGATGATCCATGCGGAGTTCGAAGCACGGAATCATTCTGTTTCTCTATCTCACGTGCATCATCTGCAAGTATTGCTGCGGCTCTAAGTAGTTCATGGGCTGCAGCCACTGCTGGTACATAGACGGCAGGGTCACTTTCCTTGAAGCATGCTGCAGAAGTGATGTCTGCAACTGACTCACACATCTTGAGTGCTGCATACGCTTTTGCGTAAGCATACGGATTGGAAAATTCTGCCTGTGCTAATGCCTTCTCAGTTTTCAGGTTGATTGTGGGAAGCTTCAGATCCTTACCGGCTTTTACACTCTCTACAAGCTTATCTATTTCAGATTGAAGTAGTCTCATTACCCCAGTACAAGAGAGCACCTTGATCAGATCTGCATTGAAGATAGCCATTTCAGTTGGGTCAAGAAACTCCTTTCTCGCTCCAATCATCGGGTCCATAGGTAGGATAATGAAATCACTCCCTTCTGGAACCGATTTAACCTTCTTTCCTTCCTCATTCTTTTTGTAGAATGCTTTCTTTGATGGTCCATCTGATATTGACAGTATAGGTATTTTCTTTTCTAGTAGAATTTCCCTTGCCTTTGTTGGTCCTGGAAGTGAAGCATTGGGACTCACAATCAGTACCACACTGGGATTAGCTCCTGCTAATACCTTCGTTGCTTCTTCGCACTGCTTAGGGTCCATACTAGCTCCAGTTGTCACTACGCACATTGCAATATCCTTTCTCTCTGCACGCTCATCAAGTAGCAAATCAAGTAGAGGTGCAGCACCAATAGCTCCTATTTTCAGTATTCCAATTTGATGTAATTCAGACATCTTCAAATCTCCTCTAAACATTTTAAAATTACAAAGCCATCATAAAACAATATTGGTTTTCTATTTTTCTAGCAGTCCATTCATCCAAAGGGAAGATACGTCCTAGAGTTATGACTAAAGCTTCAGGATGAACGTGTATTGATTATCTTCGATGCTTAATTTAGTTTCAATGACTTTTCCAGTTCTATGAATGAAATTGATCATTGGGATATTCTCTGGATGTACATATGCAACGAAAGCATTGACTCCTTTGCTCTTTGCAATACGCATCATCTGATTTAGGAGAAATGTACCAATGCCCCTATTTTGATATCCATCTCCTACGAGTAGAGCAAATTCCGCCTGGTTCGTGCTTCTATTCAATAGATACCTTCCTGCGCCAACAATTCTTTCAGACTCTCCATTTCCATTTCCAACTACTGCTACAAGGGAGATGTCTGAGTCCTGGTCAACATAATAGAAATCCTGCAGTGTCTTTCGCTGTATACTTGTAAGAGGTGTTAGGAATCTGAAGAATATTGAATCTTCACTGAGCACGTAAAATAGGTCCTTGATCCGATCACTATCGTCAGGTCTGATTAAGCGAACATGGACATTTACAGGACCCTCATCCATTTCAATCTCCGTGATACCTTCGTATTCAACTGGGAAATAGGTGCCAGTAGCAAGAAATGGAACTTGGTCTTCGAATACGTACTTCATTTCTTTTGCCGCTTCGAGCAACTCATTCCTAAAATCTGGATGTGCAATTGCAATGAGAGACAAAACACGTTCACGTATTGATCTTCCCCGTAGTGTAGCGAAACCATATTCGGTGATGATAACATCAACATCCCCTCTTGTGGTTACTACACCTGCTCCTTTACTTAGATGGGGTACAATTCTAGAAACACTTTCATTCATAGCTGTAGATTTCAAGCAGATTATTGCTTTCCCGCCAATTGACTCAGATGCACCACGGATAAAATCAACTTGTCCAACAATACCACTATAGAACTCATGACCAATAGAGTCCGAAACAACCTGCCCAGTTAGATCAACTTCAAATGCGGTGTTGATTGCAACCATCTTGTTATTTTGAGCGATAATTGTTGGATTGTTAACATAAGATGATTCTCTGAATTCAAATAAGGGGTTATTGTTCACATACTCGTAGAGTTTCTTTGTTCCCATTGCAAAACTCGAGATGACTTTTCCTATGTTTATGCTCTTTTTCTGATTTGTGACGACTCCGCTTTCAATCATATCAATCATTCTGTCATTGAAGGTTTCTCCATGAACACCTAGGTCCCGTACTTCAGATTTGATCAAACTATCTAGGACTGCGGTAGAAATCCCGTCGATTCCCACTGATATTGTTGATTCATTTTCGATTAGTTTTGCTGTGTATTCACCAATCTTTTGGCTTCGCTCACTGACTTTTGGTGATTCAAACTCCAATAGGGGTTCAGTGTACGGAACAAGATAATCGATATCTCTAACACTCACGTACGAGTCACCATGAGTTACAGGCATATTCTCGTTTACTTGAGCTATCACAAGGTCTGCATTATCTGCGCCTGTCTTCGTGACATCCACAGATATTCCTAACGAGCAGTAACCATACTCATCTGGTGGACTCACCTGAATCAATGCAACATCAAGTGGAATTCTTCCAGTGCTGAAGAAAATTGGGATGTCGGAAAGATATGCTGGAGTGTAATCTGCTCGCCCATCTCTCACTGCTTCGCGAATATTTTCCGATACAAAGAATGTGTTATGCCTGAATTGTGATTGGAACTTTGGACTAGCTGAGGGAGTATTTCCAAGAGTAAATAGAGCCACAATCTCGTTATCGCACATCTGATTGGCAGAATTGGCTAGTTCCTGCACGAGATGATACGGAACCCCGCAACCTGTACCGAGGAAAATCCGCGTACCTCTGCGAATCTTGGAGAGGGCAACTTTGGCTGGTACTATCTTATCCTTGTACCTCGTTGTCCATTCTCCATCCACCATCGTCAGATGTTTCCTCCTTTCCTTATTCTATGGGCTTTTTCCAAGAAGTTTCAACATAGCAGCCTCACTTAGAAGCCCTAGTTTTTCTGCGATCTCCTCGACAGCTTTTACAGCTGGTGACTCTGGATTAAGTTCAGTCAATGGTTTTCCTAGATAGTTTGTCTTCGCGAGTTCATCATCATTAGGAATCAGTCCAAACAGAGGTAGGTTCTCTTCTTCTAACCTCTCTCGAAGGTCCTCTTCCATTTCGGGCAAGAATCGATTTCCTACAATTACAATCCTCTTGAAATCGATATGAACCTCTTTTGCTAATTCTCTGATTCGAAGAGCTGCTTCAAAAGCCGCGCGTGATGGGTCCATAACGATGACAAGTACATCGACATTTCGATTTGTTCGTCGGCTCAGATGTTCGAGTCCTGCACTCATATCGAGAAGAGTGAGCTCGTAGTTCTTACTTAGATTATCAATTATCTGAGTAAGCAGTCGATTCACATAACAATAACAACCCTCACCTTCGGTTCGTCCCATCGCTAAGAAATCGAATTGGTCTCCCTCAACGAGCGCCTCAAAGATCTCTCCTTCCAAGACATCTTGTTTGGCAACTTCGCCTCCTAGAGACCCTTCATCTATGTTCTTACGAAGTCGGGTTGCTATAGCTCCTACTGAATTCGGGATTTCGACACCAAGTGCTCGCGGGAGATTCATGACTGGATCTGCATCAACAACGAGAAGGCTTCTTTTTGTCTTTTCAATAACGGCTCTGGTGAGTAAGGCGGATGTTGTTGTTTTTCCAACACCACCTTTCCCAGCAACAGAAACTACCAAGCGTTCTCTCATACTATTCTCTCCTTAGACACTGACCAACATCATTCTTTGGATGTGGCAATTATTCCTCTTTCCATTTACCTTCCTGAAGATATTTAGGAATACCGCTCGAGTCTCTCGGTCCAACCTTGACTGTCCAACCAGATGCCTCTTCGGTTTCACCACTGATTCTTGCAGCCATTCCTGGACTGATCAGAATCTTGTGATTCACCTTATCTGCAACTCCATATTCTTCAAGTGTTTCTGCAACCTTCTCTGCAGTGAGCTTACGCCCTGCAGTGGCAGACTGAACACTCATCCCTTCGGTGTCAACAACAACGAGGTATGCTGTAGAACCTCCTTGTTTGATGTCACTCTCCACGGTGAAGTATGTTAGTGCAAAGTTGGTTGTGTACATCACAGGTGAGTCTGGTCCAACATCTCCAAACTCCATTAATCCAGCTTCAACAGCTACTGGTTTCACGGGGTCTGTATAGAGATTACTTCGAAGGAACGTAGTTGGTAGATTGGTCCACATATCTAGACTGTGTAGAACGATTATGTCTGCATATCGCACAATGAGTGCTGATGCAGTAAGAACCTCATCCCACTTTGTTAGTTCTGGAGCTTCACCTTCACGGTGGTCTGCCCAGACTGCAATTGGTGTACCGAGTGTAGGATATCCAAGAAGCTCGTTCTCATTGATTATTGAAGACCGTCTAATTTGAGTAAAGTCATCAACTGTAGTTCCTAGACCTTTCTTCGTTGCAGTACCTGGATCGAGAACAATATCTTCTACTCCTAATGCACGTAAAGTGCTTACGAGCGAAGATAGATTGTCAAGGCTTCCGGGAGCATATGCAACCAATGGCAAACCATGCTTTCTTGCAACCTCTCCAACCTCTGCCCAAGTTTCCATTGTTGCAGCATACAGGAGCGGCCGTTTGTCAGCAATAGCATTAGCAGCTGTTGCAAGCATCTCTGGGTTTAGCGAGCAAAGCATTATTGGCCAGTTGGTCAATTCTGCTAGTTTCTTTGCTGCAGTAGCGAAAGTCTTCGGGTCCTGAGAGACCCCTCTGAGTGCAATTCCATCCAATTCTAGGTTTGTACCTATGTAGACGTAAGTCCACTCTTCTATTGCCTTGACTCTTGCCGCAAATGCTTTACTATCAAGATTGTCTGGTACATCAATGAAGAACGATGTTGGGTTTGAGTATCGAAGGTCGTGTCTATAGAGGACAAGTTTTCCGCCGATACTTGCTGCGTTCTCCCCGACGCCAATAACAACTTCTCTAACTGGTGGTCGAACGAGTATTGTGATCTTTTCTAACTTCTTTGCGTATTTTGCCTCCTCAAAGAGTGGTGTACACGCTGTGAGTTTGACAGTGTGCTCTGCCATTTTTGTAGCAAACGCCATACAGTTAGCTTCTCCACAATCCTGGCAATTCGTACCTGGAAGTAATGGGTAGATCTCTAGAGGACCTGGTAACTTAGCCATTATGCTCCCTCCGGGATTGATAGTGTGGTCCAGTCCGGATACTCTTCCGGTTTGATCTTTTGTCGTTCTTTCATCCAGTCCACCAAATCGTGTACCGTCTTGATAGCTGCTGGATGCATCATCATCATCAGGTCGCTTCCTGCCAGTAGCAACGCTAGAGCAGTAACACTCTCCCAGATTGGTCCTCTTAGTTCTCTTGGACCAAGCTCTGGATTTTTCAACCACGCTTCTCTTGCAGCCCAAGCATTTGTTGTACCTGAACTTATTGGGAATCGTAGTTCTTCATCACCAAGCAATCCCCCAGACGCATCCGCTGCATTATAGTGAATGCATATTCGAGACCATAACCTAGAGCTGCAGTCGTTGGGTCTATGACAATTTGCTCTGGAGTTAACCAATCGAATAATCTTCTATTGAGTTCTTTTGCCTGATTGATATCAATTGATGTCCATGATAACACAAGTTGGTCATGTTTCTTTGCTGCAATAGCGATATCCTCGTAGACATCTACAGTTGCTGAACACAAGAGTGTCCTCTCGCCCTCACAAACTTCTGCTGCTTTCGCTAAGACTGGTCCATCCTTTACAGGATCACCCGCTGAACCAATGATGATTGGTACTTTCACAGCTTGCAGGACATCTTCGATTACTTTAGCGGCATCGTTTGGTGATGTATCACCAAGTGCTCGGTCTGTGCTGATGAGGTGAAGTGTTACTGCATCCGCGCCAAACTTGTTGACAACAAGCTTTGCCCATTCTGCAGGATCATCAAGAACCTCTTTGTAATGCATTTTGACCATTTTTGCTAGAGAGATTGGCATATCAAAAACATCAGCTGTTATGACAGGTGGATGCTTTGGACCTGCCTGAAACAGATCCCATGCAGGAGCTGTATGTCCTCCAATTGTGATAGTGTTCCCTCTACTGCCACCTTGTCCCTTTGTAGCTCCAATAGTGATCTCTTGAATACTTTGAGTATACTCACCAATGGGTGCTTTGAAAGAAGCTGGAATCAATGACCTTGGCATCTCTAGAGCTGGACCAGCTACTGTCTTCGCCATCTGTTGTACCATTGGACGAAGAGCTATTTTTAGCTCGTCTAGTTCTATTGTGACATTCTCAAGGACAAGTTCAGCAAAATCGCCGAACATATCGTCCAGCGAAGTAGTCTTTTCCTTGTCATCTGTCATTTCTTCTTTTCACCCTTGCCTGTTTTTCGAATGATGACTTTCTCAGCGTAGATCTTGGCATTCTTGAAGATGATTTCAAGACCACCACCTACACCTCCGACCATTGCTGTCAATTCACCAGGAACCGAAACATAATCAGAACCTGAATCATCCGTTGCCATAGAAACTTCATCATCCTCTAGCTCAACCCATCGTTCAACAACAGGATGATTTTTCTCCTTGAGGAATGCCTTGAGGTCTCCAATAGTCATAGCTTCGTTTTCAGTGGGTATCTTGTCCACCATGTCTTCAGGAATGAATTCCTTGACTCGCTCCTTGATTGATTCAGGGAGCCATACGATTCGTTCCCATCCCCCATCTACTTGGAGGAATTTTGGTGACCTCATATACTCAATTGATAGTCCGTGGAAACCAGGGATTTGACGACCACCTGCAGTTGAATCTGCAAGGCTCGAAAATGGTAGTCCGTTGACGGTTTCTCCTTTGAAATCTCTGTGGACAACTCCTAGCCCATCGACTTCAGGGATCACGAAAGCTATCGCTTCAAAACAACCACAACTTGTGTGAGGGATTTCGAAAGCGCTGTACAGGGCAACTGTATTTACCTTGCCTAGCGATTTCTCGGTATATGCTTGATTGACACCCGTGTACTCACCTCGATACTCATCCACAGTATCACCCTTTGGAATCTCATAGAGTGGACCTTTTGGATCGACTCGAGCAGCTGCTCTACCATCGAACCAACTGATGGCACCACAATTTGCGTATCTCTGTGGGGTGATAGTACAGACGTGTGTAGGAGCGAATGATTGACAGAGTGAACATCCATAGAATGTATCAACTTCTGCATCACTAAGTCCTCGTGCACGTTCGTCTCGTTGGTTGTATCGGTTTATTGCATCCTCGTAACGTTCACCAACAATTTTGGGGTCTGTGATGAATGTCACTTGGATTTTCTCGATGATATTCATCTCACTCTTGTAAAGTCTCATCAGAACTTTCCCAAGGTACTCAAGTGAGTCGAAACCTTTCTGAAATGACTTCTTGCTGAGCCTGATCCAAATGTCGTAGCGCTGGTTTAGATGCATCATTCCCTCAACGAAGTTGACGTATTCGTGAAGACGTCTTTCAATTACTCCTTCAAGGTCTGGTTCAATATCTTTACCTGCTACTTCAATCACGATTGCTAGAGGTTGGTAACTTCCTTCCTCCATATCTTTCAGGTCGGGACCAATTATTTCGACTTTTCCGTCATCGATTTCGCCCATATCTCGGGCAATTGCGAGTTCGAATTTCTGTTCCATCTTTGGTCCACCGAGTTCGACAAACATATCTTTGCCACGAACTCGTTCACCTTCGTATACCACGCCAATATCTACGGGAATATCTTCATATGACATTTTACTTACCTCCTCCTAACAATTCTACTATTTCATTTAGAACAACATGATACTGTTTTTCTTTCATATTCGGGAATGACCATTTTGCATGAGGTTGGAAGTATCTCCCTATTGCAATGGCTGTAATATGAGTCCCGAAGTTCATTACAGCAGAGAGTAGAGTCCACTGCATGTAATACGGTTGGCCATAGATCATGATCATATCATATGGTCCCTTTCCAAATGGTCCAACCCAATCTGGATGTTGAAGACGATATGCCAATTCCATGGCACCCATTGTTTTAGCCCGATCAAAGCCCCTCTCTACAAACGCTTTGATTGCTCCTCCAGTTGCTATGACATCCATGTTTCCAGCTTTGGAAAGTTCGATTGCATAATCAACCATATCTCCCTTTCCATGTTTTTGTGTCGGAGCCTCAGAGCCCACAATCAGAAGTCGTTTCTTGCATTTACCAAAATCTCTCTTCAGGACATCTGCGCTTTTCATGGCTTTCGCCGCGTCAGGTCCACAGATTTCTCCTGTCTGCCAAGGTACTGGTTTCATCACCATTACTTGCCACCTCCAATTACTTGCTCCTTGAGGAGCGTTGGGTCAGGAATTTTCTTTTCCTTCCACTTGTTCTCCTTCATTTGAGCCAATATCTTATCTTTCAGAGTGATTGGAATATCCGTTTCACGTCTGATGTATGTCCAGATATCATCTGGGAAGAATCCATAGTATGTTTCATGGATGTCAATATAGTGACTCAGTTTGATGGAACGACCCTTTCCAGTGTCGTTAGGTCGAATAACGAGTTTAGCCGTAAGCACATTAGCTTCAGCTACTGTTTCTGCAGCATAAAACAAATGTTCGGGTCCAGGAGCTGTAACAACTCGATCACCCGTACGGGCATCATAGACCGTCCAGTCTCTTTCTTCTTCAGCCTTACCAAGCAACATTCTCCGGTACTTTGAACCATGCGGTCCCACAATCACAGGAACTCCAAGTCTCCAGAATCCTGCTGCTATTGATGCGGCTTTTTGTGACATTGCACCCCAAGAGATACCAACTGCACCTACTCGGTGATGGATATAATCTGCAATCTCTGCATAATTTCCACGTAAGTTTCTCTTAGCGAATATGGCTGCAATCTTGATAGCTGCTCCAGCGATATGTGAGTTAGCAACGCAAGAACCAACGTTAACAACGCTACCTGCGTCAAACTCTCCGCTTCGCCGCTCATAGATTGACTGACCATTCTCATCTCTAACATGACCCATTGAAATTGCTGCGCATCCTGAAGTCACGATAATGTAACGTCGCTTGGCAAATTCCTCTGCCATGTGATGTACGTCATCACCACCTCCAGGATAATTTGCACAACCAACATGAGCGATGATACCTGGAATCTCACCAAAGACAATTGGTTGTCCCACATGTCGAATCTCAGTGTCTTGTATTGCACCTCTTCCAGTTCTGACCATGTACTTTTCTTCTTCGCAGTCTTTTTCACCAGCAACCACCATCCAGCTATGAAGGTCATAGTCGTTAGGGCATGCTGATTCACATCGAGCACAACCAATGCAATTCCTGTATACATCACGTAGTGGCTCCATGTTTCCAGTTTCAGCTGCCAGAACTGCCTCCATAACATTCTGGTCATTTGGACAAGCTCTGATACATTCACTGCATTTCTTACATTCTGCAGCCATCTTCTGTATCTGCTTCTTTGATGGGAAAAATTTCATCTTCCTTCTTGCGGGTTTAAGTGCTATAGCTACCTTTGTAGCAATCTCACCAACCATCGAATGGTCTGAAATATAGCAACCATCAATCTTGCCTGAAATCAATTCCTTTACGATGGAATCAATAGGATCATCTGATCTATCAGGCAACCCCATTACTGCTTTGTCACTTGTTGAAATGACAGGAGCTTTGACCTTCTTGGCTTCCTGCACGACATCTGTACGTACACATTGCTCATCTACAACGACAACATCAGCTCTGCCACTTCGGATGAACCTAAGCTGCCAAGAGATTGGGCCAACGACTTTAGCCTTTGGATCTCTCCGAGTGATATCCCAAGCTGTGCAACACATTCCTCCGACTTCAGCTTGATCACCGAGTCGTTTCTCAGTTATGTAGTCGGTGATAGATGCTGCTGGTACTATATTGTGTCCGATTGTCAGAATGATAGCTTTCTCCATGTCCATCATTCCAATCCCTGATTCAACCAGTGGAGCATCCGGATCTGCCATTGGCATATCCAGAGTAGAAACCTGTGCAAGATCTGCAATCTCCATACCAAGTTGATCAACCATTCCAATATGAAACACTTTACTCTCGAAATCCAACCAGCTGCCTTCCTGACCTGTTGCTACAGCAGAAAGAGTGTGATTCAGTTGAGTTTCACAATAATCAATGATTATTGAGGCATCCTCCAAGGTACGTGGACGCATTCCCGTTACTAAACGTGAAACGGGTGCATGAATCTCGGTGCCAGGACCTTGTACTAGCTTTGTTCTAGGACCGTACTGTTCAATCAAGTGATCTATAAGATGTCTAGAGTGAGCAAGATGTGCAGCACATCCTATATTGGCAGCTGCGAGGACAATTCTGCCCTGTTGACCTTTCATATCAAGGCCGCAAGCTCCTCTCTTGTCACCAGTTAGGTCACACTTTCCCATTGTACAAAGGCAACAAACCTGACAATAGGGCATATAGCTCGGTTGATATTTCGATAAAATTTTGTGATCCCACGAACGGAGATCAGTTGGACTAGGCATTGGAGTTGGACCCATCGGTTCATCCCATTCATCGTCAACAATTGTGCCGATTCGAACCTCAAGTCCCTTGAATTTTCCAAGCCCAGTGTCTGCTTCGTCCGCGCGGAAGTAAGCTTTTTTCTTCATAACGTTCTCAGTTCCTGTGCGTGGTGATTGGCTCGCACACACAGCACCATAATAAGGTTGCGAATCACTCACATCAAATATTGCACATAGTCGGAACCAAACGTAATCATTGTAATCATGTTCGTTTCGGAAAGTAATTCAACTTCGTTCTATTCTTTCAAAACACAATTAGAAATGATAATCATTCATTTGTTAGTTTCTTTCATCAGTTTCTGCTTAATCTCTGCAATAGCAAGCATACTCATGGAATTTTCATCCAAATCAATCGGTGCAACACCTTTCCTATCTGCTTGTTTTACTGTTTCATCCAACGGGATAATTCCCAACAATGGGATTCCTTCTTTCTCCACCCATTCTCGAATCATTTCTTCATCTTCAGGAGTAGATACTTTGTTACCTACCGCAAAGACCCGCCCAACATCGATATCCTGTGCCAATGTTCTAATCTTCCCAAGAATATCCAATGACCGACGACCAGGTTCTGCAACTACCAATAGAGCATCCATCCCCTTTGTGGTACCGCGACCAAGGTTTTCAACACCCGCATCCATATCCATTACAAATGCCTCATCTGTACCAAGGATGAGATGTCTCATGAGGGTCTTGAGGAGTTGTGCTGAAGGACACATACATCCCGAACCTCCGATCTCGACTGTTCCAGCAACTAGAAGACTCACGTTGTCAGGACCTTCAATCGCAAACTTTTCTGCAAGGTCATCAACTCGAGGATTCATTTTGAAGAATCCACTATATCCCTCCATTCCCTCAATCTGCAATCTCTCTTCGACAAGGGTTTCATTCTCAGTAAGTGGAACAATTGCTTTTGCTATATCTGCAGGAATTCCTAGTGCTGACCAAAGGGTGAAACTTGGATCCGCATCAACTGCGAGAATCTTGAGTCCATCTCTACCAAGGAGTCTTGCTAATGTTCCTGCGACGGTGGTCTTTCCAACGCCTCCTTTTCCAGCGACTGCAATTTTCATTTTGATATTCTCCATTCTATGCTTTCTTCTTGTGAACGAGTTCTTTCAGTTTGAGTAGAACATCACTGATAGTGTCACCATCTTTGCTGGCTTTCCATTTCTTGAACTGGATATCATTCATGTCCACCCTTGTCATGGCTCCAGAGCCTGCAATCATTGTGTCTACAGTGTGAATCGAAACTGTAGCTATCTTATCTGTGAGACCTCCAGGTGGTCCGACAAAAACAATCTGTGTCTTTGAAAGTGCTTTAGCAGCAGGACCTGGAAGATGCGCCAATACATCTTCTCCCACAACTAGAACTGTATCATACTCACCTGAAGCTAGTTTCTGCAACGAGTCAGTTTCAGATTTTCCTTCACGTGACGCATTGATTACTCCCATTGTGTTTGGTTGAATGAACATCGGAAGAGCATACGCTTCTTTTCCAGTGCTCCTCAGAACTTCAACAAGATTTGCTATTCCTGTGAGGTTAGCATCTGAATTTCCAGAATTGACTACTCCGCTTCCGTAGAAAATAACTGTACAATCGGATTTCTGTAGCCCACTGACGAAACCAACAAGTTCGCTTCCAGGAATTCCTAGAACTGTTCCTTTGATTGATGACTTTCCTTCCAGTTCGGATTTGACTATGTCCAAAAGTTCTGCATCTGAACCAGGGGTTACAATGAGTCGATGATTTGCCATCTTCATAGTTTCAGTTGGCCGGATATCAACAACTCCAATTGTTCGACTTTCAATGCCCTCTGGTATTTTATCTCCTCGTGGTAAAACCGCAAAACGACTAGGGTGTCTATGCAGGCTCTCAGATGGATCTACACCCCAGTAAATAATGAACTCGCCATTATTCCGAACATATTCCAGATCTATGTCGAGACCTTTGGAATGAATACTGTGGGACATTGCCTTCAATGAACCCATATCGATACTCGAAGCAAAATGCCCATTGAGAGAAGATGCTAGATCCACCCCTTCTTTGATCGCCTCATTTGATGCATGAGTCCATCCATATAGAAGCAGACTCTCTGAACCTACTAGGAAATCAGCGGCCTTCTCTAGGTTTTTCTCGGATGAGCCAGTTTTGTGTGTGATAGCTGCATCCAAATGTGCGTGTCCTATTTTACAAAGTCCCAGTGAATTGACAGTCTTCCCCGACACTTCAGCTGACACATCATCACAAAGCAAAGAACAACCATTACAGACAATATTTTCCATTCAGAATCACCTACCATATCTCGATTGCATCAGTGCAGCAGTATTGTTCACAGACTCGACAGTTCAGTCTGTCTGGAGGAAATCTACGACATTTTTCCAGATTGATTATCTTAGATATACCATTCTCAACCCTGAAAACTGTGTCAGTGCTCATGGCTGCCTTGCCCTCACTCGTAGGTGGTTCCATGGCAACATCCACCGGGCACACAACAACACAGTTGTTACAACCAGTGCATTTGTCCTCATCAAGTTTGATTCCTGTTGCTTCTGCGGAAAGCAGAGGCGCAACCATCTCAGTAAGCTTATCCAGATTCTTCTCGAATCCCGGTTCAAGAAGTGGAGGACAGTCATTAGGCGCAATATCCCCCAGAGCAAGTTTTGTAGCAAATGCCATACAGGTCTTGGGTTCGCAAAGGCGACAGTTTGTCTTGGGGAGCAAGTTGTAGAGTTCCATTGGGTTGAGTTTCACTGTCTTATCTCCGTAATAGTTGTACATATGTTTCGATGAGGTTCATATTGACGTGTTTCTGTATATTCCAAAAGGATTATCCGTTACAAATCAGGTCGTAGCATGTTAAACTTTCCATATGGAATATTAAACAATACGGTGTAACTCGTGAGCCGCAGTAAAAAACCATCGAAAAAGGAAACAGACAAGGATAAACTAGCTGTATTCCTGTGCAACTGTGGTTCAAACATTGCCGATACTGTTGACATCGACTCTCTAAGGAGGAAATACGAGTCTGATGGTATTCCTCTTGTCGACGTAGATGACCATCTCTGCTCTGAGCAAGGTGTGTCTGATCTTATCGCGAAAATCAAGAAGAGTAAAGCAAAACGAGTTGTTATCGCTGGCTGCTCCCCGCATCTTCATAGTGAATTATTCTCAGATGCTATGAGAGATGCTGGAATTGACCCGGGTCATATGCACATGGCAAACATTCGTGAGCAGTGTAGCTGGGTCCATTATGATGATCCCGAAGTAGCTACTAGAAAAGCCGCAGCAATCATTGATACTGGAATTGCTCAAGTTCGAGAATCGAATCCGATTCCTACTCATGAATTCCCTATCGTAAAACGTGCAATGATTATCGGTGGTGGGGTTGCAGGAATAACCAGTGCACTCGAACTTGCAGACTCAGGTATAGAAACAGTAATCGTTGAGAGAGAAGGTTTTCTCGGCGGTCACATGGCAAAATGGGACAAACTCTTTCCTACATTTGACTGCAGTATCTGTATTCTTGGTCCAATGATGACGAGATTGACTCGCCATCCTAATGTCCGAATAATGACTCTTTCTGAGGTGACTGAAGTCCGAGGTAATGTGGGCAGGTATCGAGTAAGGGTGAAGCAGAAGCCTCGGTTCGTAGACATTGAATCCTGCACCGGTTGCAACCGCTGCCTAGAAGTGTGTCCAGTTGAGGTGGCAGATGAGTACAACAGTGGTCTTGGGAAACGCAAAGCTATGGTGCGCCCCTCAATTGATGCAGTACCAATTGCACCTTTCATAGATTCTGCAAATTGCATCGGATGTCAATCCTGTTCTGGAGTATGTGAGCCAAAATCGCTCAGATATAATGAGGTCGAACAGACCGAAGTTATTGAGGTAGGTGCTGTAATTCTTGCTACAGGCTTTGAACCATTTGACCCGACAGTTGTGGAAGAGTTTGGTTATGGTCAAAACCCCGATGTCATCACATCACTCGAGCTCGAACGCCTCGTAAATCCTGAAGGCCCAAGTGGAGGCAAACTAGTACGACCATCAACTGGAAAACCTCCTCGAAATATAGTCTTCGTGCCATGCGTTGGAAGCCGCTCTCATAGATTTAACCGACCTTATTGTAGTCGAGTCTGTTGTACAGCAGCAGTAAAAGAAGCGATGCAGGTCAAACAGCAACTACCTGATTGCAATGTGTATGTGTTCTACACTGACATGCGTGTATTTGGCAAGGGCCAAGAAGAGCTATATGTTCGAGCTGCTGAGGAATACAAAATCAACTTCGTTCGAGGAACAATTGGAGAAGTTGTTCATGACCCTATTGCAGACAATATTTCCATCAGAGCGGAGGATACGCTAGTAAGAAGGATGCTTGAGTTTGATACAGATTTGGTTGTTCTAATGGTGGGTATGGATGCCGAACCAAGCAATATAGAACTCTCACGGATGTTCAAGGCACCACTAGATGAGAATGGATTCTTTCTAGAGCAACACCCCAAGCTTAGTCCTAGTTCCACTCATTCCAAAGGAGTGTTCCTTGCTGGAGTTTCTCAAGGTCCAAAGGATATCGCGGATTCTGTGGCTCATTCAGGATTAGCTGCTTCCAAGGTGAAGACACTCTTTACAGCAGGTGACATCATCAGTGAAGCATGTGTTCCTACCTTTGAAGTAGATCTTTGCATCAACTGTAGACTATGTGAACAAGTTTGTACACCAAATGCAATCAAGTTCAATGAATATGATTATCCTGAGATTGATATGGCTGCATGTCGGGGATGTGGTGCTTGTGCAGCCGCATGTCCATCCGGTGCACTGGACTTGCCTTGCATGTCGAATGAGCAACTTGAGAATGCAACGAAAGCAGCTATTGAGTTCAACCCGTTGAAGCCTGCTATTGTGGGATATCTCTGTCGATGGTGTGCCTATAGCGCAGCGGACCGAGCTGGAACTGCACGTATCAAATATCCCCCCAATATGATACCAATACGAGTACCCTGCACTGGTCGACTCAATGCTGACACTTTACTAACTGCATTTGCAGAAGGTGCCGATGGTGTTGCAGTCATGGGTTGCCACGTGCAAGATTGCCATTATCGGTCTGGTGCTCGATACGCAAAGGATCGAACTGAGAAGATGCAAGAGATACTCGAGGTTGCAGGGATTGACCGTCGCAGGTTGTATTTTGGAAGCGCGTCTGCATCAGAAGCCGAAAGTTTTGCTGAACAGATTACTCGGTTTGTGAACAGTATTGTGAAAATAGGACCTCTTGGGAAGAAATTCCCCAAAAACTTGCTCAAGAAAAAGAGCTCTGAGGGAGTGACAGGGAGGTGAGTGTATGGACAAGCCCGGCGTTTTAATCGGTGAGAAACCAGTCGTTTCTATGGATGTTGTTGATGGAAAGATTCGATTGACATGGAAGACATCACTTCTTAACAGAACTCTAGATTATGAAATTTCCAAATGTGTTGGGTGCAGTCTCTGTTTGCCATGTCCCTGGGAGGCAATCACACTCGGTCCAGTGCAAGAAACCGCTTCTGGGCGCATTGAAGGTGCGCCTCTTGTCAATGTAGATCCAGACATCTGTACGTTTTGTGGTCTTTGTGACTCCTCGTGTATCTACGGGGCTTTTGATGCAAAGTATGAAAGTGAGGGTGCAGTCAACGATTTCACTCGAATTTCTGGGACCCATGAGATTGATGAAGAAAAATGTGCTCCATGCTTACTCTGTGCCAAAGTATGTCCAACTGACTCTCTTGATGTTGAAGTCAAGGTCGACCATAAGAAAAAACTTGTGACCTACAAAGGTGAGGAACATGCTGAGGGTACTATCAAGATTAACGAGGACAAGTGTTCCTATTGTGGTCTCTGTGAAATCCTTTGCCCTGAAGCTATCAAGATTTTCTGGTCCGAAGAAGTGAAACCGCCTGACTTCAAACCCGCAGTCGGAATAAGGGTGGATGAAGATCATTGCGATTATTGTGGTTTGTGTCAAGATATCTGTCCCGATGATGCAATCGAGGTTAAATGCACTAAGTCGAGTGCACGTAAGATAAAACAACCAACCATTACAGGCAAACTCATTCACAATGATGAAACCTGTATAAAGTGTGGATTATGTGCCACTGTATGTCCTTACGAAGCATTGAAGGTAGAGAAGCCGTTCACAGGCGAAGTCAAGATCGTCAAGCTTGAGAAGTGTGATCCAACAGGATGTAACAACTGTTTCAATATCTGTCCAGTTGATGCTATCTACCCAACAGGTACAAAGGACAAGATTGCAATTCTGGATCATTGTGTATATTGCGGTGCATGCGAACATTCCTGTCCTTACGATGTCCTGGAAGTTCAAAGAGACTCGTATTTGTTGAATGAGGTAGAATGCACTAGAGAATGGGAGCAAGCACGGAAGCTCTTTTTCGATGCTGTAATTGGTAAAGATCCTCCTCCAAGTGGTCTCTTTGAGAGATTGATATCGGTCAAACCAATCCAGCGATTACATGTCAAGACCTCAACTGCAAAAGGCTGGGAGTCTGAAGATGGCGAACGCAAGAGTGCCATGCTGTCCGCTCAGAGAATCAAAGAACTGCTAAGGGACAATCCTCGCCTACATCTTCAGTTTGAACGGGGTAACACTGACAAGCTCATTGAAAGCATCAAGAAGACTCAAGAAGCCCCTCGAGAGGAGTGACTTCATCATCACTTCGTGTGACTATAACTGAAATTCCATGCATTTGAGGTGGAGAATCATCTTTTGGAACTGAAACAAGAGCTAGTGCCCAAGGTCCATACGGAATGACTGCAGTGCTATCAAGAACTTTTTCATCAACATATGCGGCAAGTACAACAGTCCCTGCTTTTGATTTGATACTTGCATGGCCACCATCTTTGAGTCCCAATCGTTGTAAATCTCCTTTGCTCAAGCGCACTCGAGCTGCACTTTCTAGAAATTCCTTCGAGAGAATATCCTTTGCAGACTCAACATCAGCTTCAAAGGATCGTGCAACAACAAGTTTCAGATCTGCATGGGGGAACAGGAAATCACCTAGTGCCATATCAAGACATCCGAATCTGGGTGTAGTTTCTGAGACATATTATGTTTCTGCTGTCACGGTTTTAGCACTCGGGCCGCAATCAGCACCCTTTTTTAACATTGAAGTGTTATGTTGACAATTCATGGGTGGTTACTTTGCGAATTGGTACAATATACGGCGATGTGTTCGCTGAACGTGTGATTGGAAATCTAATCAATTTCAAAACATTTTGTGAAGGCTGTGAACCAGTATGTTCGGAGTGCAGGTCTGGCTATGGGTCACATGTTGGTGATGTTGTTGGTATTCATCCTACTGACCCACCTTCCCCAACAATGATTGAGGATCCCGAAGAAATAATCAAAAACTTGGGTCTGATTCCTTGTGACCTTCTACTTGTTGTTGCAATACATCATGATGTCCTTTCATCTATTGACTTGATTGTAGAAGCCACAGGAGCAAAGGCTGTGATTGTACCAATAGAAGATCCCACTTGGGTACCACCTGGCCTGAGAGCTCAAGTGAAAGAAACCTTGGATAACATGGGTATTGAATCCGCATTTCCAAAACCCTTCTGCACACTTGAACCTGGAGAAGGAACACTGATTGACGAATTCATCGAGACCTACAAGATTGGAAGTCCAATTCATTAT
>Ga0114923_10000427_pt1 | contig 34485 bp, 76 predicted proteins | sample SumtaG_FD_89578 | JGI IMG/M metagenome (GOLD analysis project Ga0114923, IMG submission 89578) | Deep subsurface microbial communities from Indian Ocean to uncover new lineages of life (NeLLi) - Sumatra_00157 metaG | ecosystem: Environmental > Aquatic > Marine > Oceanic > Sediment | place: near... | reverse complement strand
GGGAGGTAGCAGTGGCCAAAAAGGGGTGCATCGTTCGGATCTACGCGGGAGGACTCTTTTCTTCGGGTAGGGACCTGTACGTCGTCTCCGGCCAGGACGGTGCGCTCATCGAAGTGATCGTGACGCCGCCCTCGGACGGAGGCCCGGTAACGGCCGCCGGGTACGACTTCCATGACGCCGTTGATCTGGAAGTTACCAAGGCGACGTATAAGCGCTACCTCGCGCACGCCAAGAAGAACCCCGGTCCCATTCCCAACCGAGGCCCCCTCCGCCGCCGCACCACCACGCGCGACTGGATAGGCAAGGCCATCACCCGCCCGGGCAAGCTGGGCGGCGCCGGCTTCCTGTCCAAGTCGAAGGCCGCTCAGGAGAAGATTCTGCGTGGCTGCGTGGCTGAATACGGCTACCGCTCCTGCCTGGGGAGCGTGATGATCCTGGAACGGATCCCCGACATTCAGAACCGCTGGGGCGCCAGGCTGGCCGGCCTGCGCCACTTCCTCGTGCGCAACTTCGGGGGTCCTGGATCATTCGGCCCTCGGAAGAACCCGACTCTCACCGAAGGGCGCCCGGGGGGTTTCAAGGCGAGCCTCTCGCGCCTGACGAGTCAACTCGGAAAGGCCCAGCGAGACTTGCGTAAGGCGAAGGACCCGGGCCAGCGCGCGTGGCTGGAGGAGAATGTGATCCCGGACCTGAAAGCCTCCATCGGTAGAGTCACGGACGCGATGGCCCTCCCGGCGGACGCCACTGACCCCCGGCTCCTGGAGGTGAGCGACCTTTTCATGGCCGGCCTGAACCGGAAGGCGCTGGCCAAACTCAAGTCGATCCCCACCCGGGGGCTGGGCACCGAGGACCTGCGGTTCCATAGCTCGCTGAGCAGCACCCTCAAGAATCCCTCCGACTTCACGCTGGTCCCCGAGGTGAGCGGCTGCCCGTTGTGCGCGGTCAAGTCCAACCCGGCCTTCACGAAGGCCATGGCCAACCCGCTGCACGACTTGAGCGCCACACCGCGGGCCCGGAAGGCCAAGACCGCCCCTCGAAAGGCGAAGCGGGGCACTTCGGCGGTGCTGCGCAACGCGATGAGAGGCACCTGAGTGCGCCGACTCCTCGCAAATGGCCGCCTCACGGTCCAGGACAAGGAGGTTGTGCTTGGGATGGCCGCGGCAGGCGCCAGCACTGCTGACATGGCCGCTGCGGTGGACGCTCATCCGGCCACCATCAAGCGCCTGCTCGCCAAGGTGGGGGCCGCGCGGGGGCACGGAGGTTCGCGAGGCGGCATCTGGGCGACCGGCGAGGAGGGGGCCGGCCAGAAGGGCAAGGGGTCCGCTACCTCCGCCGAGCGCATTGAACTGACCCCGGAAATGGTCTGGGTTGACGCCTTGGCGCGGATGTACGGCCTGGGCATGGACGCCGAGCAATACAGCGCGCTCGTTGGGGCCTACCCGGCGCTCGCTCAGAAGGGGCGTAAGTCGCCACAGGAACGGCTCGCTCTGCTCCACGGGGCCCTGGAGGACTTCTATCCGCGCCTGGTCGGGAAGAAGTCTGGCCAGCACGACCTGGGCATAGACGTGCTCAGAATGTTCAACTCGTCCTACCTGGCGATCAGGAGCGAACTGCCGGTCCAGCCGCCGATAGACGACGCGGCCACGCTGGCAGCGTTCGAGGAGCAGGTGGCCGTCGGGGAAATGTACCGCGGGACCCGGCGCGTGGTGTCCCCTGTGCCCACTCAGGAGTCTGATAGACCCGCCCGGTCCAGTTTTTGGTCGGTTGCCACTGGCGCGCCCGTATCGGAGACCCCGGTGACCGCGGCCCCGCACCCCCAGAGCAAGAAGTTCAAGGAAATGGTCGAGCAGCGGGCTCGCCAGCGGGAAGCGGGCACCCTGGAGGCTCTGGAGAGGGAGGCCGGGGTGATCCGAATCGACCCGGCGCGCTACCTGGAGGAGCGGGCTCTCCGGGACCAGTTGGAGGCCATGCGCGCCGAGGGCAGGATAGAGCGCCTGCCGCCCTCCAAGCACCTCGTGGTTCCTCCTCTGGGCCCCAGGCGGAACCCCGACGCCTCCCGGGACGACGCGGCATCGACGGCCATCGCCATGTTGCGGCTCAGCGGCTCGGTGATGCCCGTCCGCAAGGCGCGGAAGAAGAAGGCGGGGAAGGCGACCCGCTCCCGGAGCAGCGCCGCCTTTCGGCGCATGATGCGGATCTAGGTTCGCGACTCGCCCACCATGGCCAGGTAAAACTCGCGGTTCCACTCCGCGTCCGCCAGGGCGAAGTGGACGTTGTGCGGCTGGGGTGGCCGCGCGGCACCGGCTGGCCGCGCATGGATGAGCCAAAGCTGTTGTAGGTCGAAACAGATCCGGGGGCATTCCTTGGGGAGCGCCATCAGGGTCCCGAACACCTGGCAGAAAATGACCCAGTCGTAGCTGGCGTAGTAGGCCCAAAACTCCGGGCGGTCCCTGGACTCCGCCGGCTGGGAGGGGAGGCCCAGGTAGGACAGGATCGCGCTGGCTGCCTGTCCGCGGCTGTACTGCTCCTGGCCCACCAGTTGGGGGAGCACGTTCTCGCGAACGAAGTTGTGCGCCTCGGCCTTCTCCTGGTCGAAGTCAAACTCCAGGTAGAGGCTGCGCCGGCGGCGGTCGAGCGGGACCAGGGCGAGGCTGATCGGCATGATGGTCTCGCCATCGTCCACAAACTCGGTGTCCAGGAAGTAGATCATGGGTGCCCCAGGTGCTGGTCGAGGAAGGCGTGCAGTTCGAGCAGGGCCGGACGCCGGCTCTCAATGTCCTTGTGCTTGGCCTTGATCACCACGTCCCGGGCGCCAGAGACCCGGTAGCCGGAGCGGAAGCCCGTCTGGCGAACCACCGTGATGCGGTCCGTGAAGCCGAATGGGAGCGTGCGCAGGTCGTCCTGGCCGCGGGTCAGGCTGTGGGCCGGGTCGAACAGCAGGGCGTGGCTGTGCATGAGGAGGGTGGGCGCCGGGGCGTCCAGGAAGTCCAGGATCCAGTGAGCGCCGAAAGACTTGCCCACGAACACGAGGTCGTAGCCGGCGCTCAGCTTGGCAGCGATCCACCGCCGCAGGCGCCGCTTGGCAAATGGCTTCCACCCCCCGTGCTCGGGGCCACCCCGGGGCCGGGTGTAAAAGGGGACGCCCGCCATGATGGCGCGGGCATTGACCAGTTCTCCGACGTCCAGGTGGCCACGCCGGTCTCCCAGGAAACCGTTGAGGGCGACAACTGCGATTTTCTCGGTCATGGGAGCGATCCTACAGAAACGCCATCGCGGCCACGCCGAGAATGACGATGGCGCCCATGAATACGACGGTCCTCCGCGTGCGCTCCCTCTCCCGGAGCATGGCCAGTTCGTGGTTCCGGGCCTGCTCGGCGTCTATGTCGAGTGAATCCTGCCTCAACTCGACCAGCGAGATCTGGCCCTTCACCTCCTCGACCCGCGCCAGGACTTGCTTGGTCGCCTCCTCGGCCTCGCGGACTGCTCGCTCGGAGTAGTCCATTCAGCCGTCGCTCCACATTTCCACGTAGTCCTTGTCGAACCCGCAGCCGTTGCAGTGGAGGTTGCCTGTGAACGCGAAGGCGAGGAACACCACGGTGGCGAACGAGACTTCGGCTATGGGGAGCAGGGATGTTCTGGTGGTCATTGTGGGGTCCTCAGTTCAGGCTGATCCGGCGCTGGTACTGCGCCTCGGGTTCTTCGTCGTTCCAGGGCATTGAAAAGTCGCAGTGCTTGCACTGCCAGCGGGGGTCGTCGGGGTTGACCAACTCACCGTCCTCGTCCTCATCGAACCCCTCCATCCAGTGGTGGCTCAGGTCCGGGCACTCGGTGCAGCGGCGGCAGGTCACCGGCTGAAGTCCTGGGCGGATACGAACTGGCCGCACCAGTCGGTGGGCTCCGTGGGGGGCCAGTGCGCCGTCACCTCCGGGGGAGGCCAGTGCTCCGTCACTTCCTCGGTGGACTGTCTGTCGCCGCGCTCAATGTAGACGCGGACGACGGGAGGATTCAGGCGGCAGAATGCGCCGTCGTGCCAACGGCACTGGCCGCATCGCTCGTTGGGGTCACTGGGTGTCACTATCAGGCTCCTCCAGTTCTTTCAGCGCGGCTTCCAGGCTGGTGCCGATCCCCTGGACGCTGCGCAGGGCCTGGCGGAAGCCGTGTTCCAGGTTCCTCGGGTCCACCCTCTGGAGCATCTTCACGTACTTGGCGATTTGCGGGTAGTCCCACGCCTTGAAGTCCATCCCGGCTTCCTTGGTGGCCTGCTTGTAAAAATCAACCTCCATCTGCAAGGCCCGGGCCTGGCTCTCCGCCACTGCCAGTTCGTCCTTGCGCCCGCGCTTGCTGGTGCCGTCGGCGTGCCCCTTGATGTACCCCTCCTCGCGGGCGGCGTTGATCTCAGGACGCCGCTGGCTAAACTCGTGGGAGCGCCGAATGAGGGCGGCCATGAAGCCCCGGGGGATGTCGGGACGGTCGGCTCGGCTCTTGCGCTCGGGCTTCCGCTTCACCTTGAGCGACTGGGCCTTGGGGCCGAGGTAGAGCCAGCCCCAGGTCTCGGGCACTTCGTCCTCGTCCTTGACCACGTTGTCGGTGGTCACCAGCCACCACTCGTCGCACATGGAGGCGAACGTCTCGGCCTTGGAGGGGTCCTTCAACTCGCGCAGCCAGTCCCGGCGATCCTGTTTGAATTCAAACCCCATGACCCGGTGGCCCCGGCTGGCCCAGAGGCACATCACGATGGCGTCGGCGTAGCGGTCGCGGCCGCCCCCGCCATGGCCCACCTCTGCGAACATGGCGTGCTCGGGGGCCTGATAGCGCCGCTCCATGGCGGTCCAAAGTCGTTGGTGGCTCATGTGGGTCCTGGGATGGCAGCGAGGAGAGGCGCGAGGGCGCGTTTTCGGGCCTGGACACGGCGCGACAGGTTGAATCGGCGGATCCGGGTGTGGTGGAGGGCCTGGCAGGCGCCGTCGCAGTAGGACAGGGCACCCTGGACGGAGAGGGGAGGCGAGCCCGGGTGCCACTCGCGGCAGCCCAGGCAGAGGTAGTGGAGGGTCCACCGGCTCACAGGCGCATCCTCCGGGTCCGCCACTCGCGGCGGAACAGCTTGAGCCAGAAGTTGCCACGCCAGCGCAGCGGCTTGGCGCGCACAAAGTCCTTGCACTTGCCGGCGGGATTCTTGTTCTTGCAGCGCGGGTAGAGCCGGTCGGATGAGCCTCTCCCCTCGTCCCATTCGTAGTACCCGTCGAGGCGCTCCATGATGCGGTCGCCGTCCACAGGATCGGCCCCGCCGCTGTGGTGGAGGCAGCGAGGGGGCTCGGAGTGGGAACGGTAGGATCCGGCGTCCTTCCATCCCGAGAAGCGGCAGTCTCGACACACGGCCGGGTAGCCGCGCTCGTCGCGGACCGTCACCTCGTCATTGTGGTGGACGATCACCGACAGCTTGTTGGATTCAGCCACGCGCGTAGTCCTTCTCCGCCAGGGCCCAGGCCGCCTGGACCTTCTCCATCTGCTCGCGGCTGCCACCGCGGTCAGGGTGGGCACTGTGCAGGGCGCGCTTGTAGAGCCGCTTGGCGTCCTCCAAGGTCTCCGGACGGACGTCGGCGCCGAACGCCGGCCACCAGACCAGCAGGGGGTGAGCGGAGGCGGCCTGGAGGAGCATGGCGCCCAGGAAGGCCATGGGGCTGTCCAGAAGAACGGAGCCAGCGCCACGAGGGAGGCCAGACCGCTCCTCCATGCGCCGCACTGCCAGGGGGTCGGTGGCGCCACAGGGGCACAGCACGTCCTTGCTGGCGAGCGGGTGAACGGGCCACCAGCGCTGGCACTGCTTACACCAGGGGCCCTCCAGGTAGGAGGCAGCCGCATCGCCCCGAAAGACCAGATCGAAGGCCCGCAGTACCCAGTACCGGACCCGGACCCGCCAGTTGGCCACGTACAGCTTGGCCGGGGACCACACGGGGTCCCCTGGTGACCAGCCTCCGCTCACTGCGCGGCGGATCCCTGGGACGGCAGTTTCAGCTTGGGCTCGCGGCAGCCGCTGTTGTCCTGGATGATGTTCTTGCCCGCGCACTCAAACGTGCGCACGGTGGCCGAATCCTTGAACGAGAAGGTGCAGGAGACGTAGCCGTCGCCGTCGGTGTCGTGCTTGTTGCAGGTGACGCCCTTCAAGTCCATGCCAAGGTCCTTGGCGAAGGTCCGGGCGTTGGCCTCCGCGGCGTCCTTGTTGGCGCCGGTCAGGTTGAAGCAGCCGGTGAGCAGGAGGGTGAGGATGGCGATGTGTTTCATGGTGGTCCTTTTCAGAGGGTGGCCCAGTAGCGGGCGAGGCTGATTGCGGTGAGGAGGAAAAGACAGGCGCAGGCCGCGAGGAGGGGGCGGGCCGCGGCTCGTGCGAGCGCATAATCGTCGCCCTCGAACTTGCGGAGGGTGAGGGCCGACATGAGAATGAGGCCGGTGCAGGTAAAGGCGGACACGGTCTGGGCGAGGAGGAGAAGGTCACCCATTGTTGGGGTCCTCCGGGCCGCAGACGACGTCGGTCGCCACGTCGGCCAGTATCTCGCGGCGCGGGTCGTCGGCCGGTAGGGGGGCAATGTGGGCCTTGATGATGTCCACGACGCGCTCCCGCTCCTCGTCTGTCCCGAGCGCGTGTGCGATGGGGGCCTCGTACTGGCACCCGTACTCGTAGGCGTCGATGTGGCCGTATGTGTCCCGGAAGGACAGCTTGGCTCTCTCCCGGCGTCGGGTTCGCTTCTGGTCGGGTGTCTCAGGCATCCAGGAGCGCCTCCTCAATCGCGACAGACTGCGCCCACTGCTCTGGCGGCACTTCCGCTTCCGCGCAGGGGGTGCAGAAAAACGAGTGTTTGGATCCCTCGTCGGTCTCGTAGATGAGCACCACGGAGGCTTCTCCCGTGAGGCACTCGTCGCAGAGAGGGCGGAGGTGGATAACGCTAACGGTGGTATCAGGCACGGCGCCGCCCTCCCAGCATGTCGTGGGCCGCGAGGATGAATCCCACGGCGATGGACTCATGGACGGGGTTCCCGAAGGCGGCCACCGGCTTCTGGCCGAACGGGGCGAGCAGGCTGGCGCGCTTGTCCTGGCTCTTGTCCGAAATCTCGACGTAGGTGACGCCCAGGTTGACGGGGCGGGCGTGGTGGTACTGCCACTTCGCCAGGCTGTAGATGGCTCCGGTCTGGAACACCACGTCGTCCTGGCGCTGCATGTCCACGCGCTGGATGAGCCGAATGTCCTTGTCCTCGCTCCGGGAGGCCAGGTCGATCTGCCACTCCCCGTAGGCGCCCTCGGGATCCGGGCGCACCCGCAGGTTGCTGTGGGCCAGCGAGCCGCACAGGACGGTGGAGCGGAAGGCGAAACGGTGGTTGTGCATTCCGCCGGAGTCGGTCATGCCCGGCAGGAGCAGGATGGGGTGCCAGATGTGGATCCGGGCGTCGTCTCGGCCCGGCAGGTACGCCTGCAACATGCCGGTGCCGTGGTGGCGCCATTCCAGGTCGAGCCAGACGGCCAGGGCCTGCTCGCGGAGTTGGTCGGTCGTCAGTGGGCGGGTCATTGGTCCTCCGGAGAGCAGTGGTGGCAGTCTCGGCCGTCGATCCCGTGTGGGCAGCCTGGGATGTCGTCGTCCTCGACCACGCGCAGTGGCGGGCGAGTGTTGGCGCTCCCCAGTTCCTTGCGCGCGGCAGAGAGCAGGCGAATCAGCCTCCTGGCGTGAACCTCGGATAGCACGGTGGGTACGCTCTCAAGTTCGATGCAGCCCTTACGGCTGTCCGCTATGACGCTCATGTCCATCTACTTGTCCTCCAGGGCGTCGATCATTTCCCGGATGGGGACGGCGGTACAGGCCCTGGCGTGGCGAGCCTGGCCGGGGACGTTCACCTCGTGAAGATGGATCCAGGGGTCGGGCGCCATCTTGACACCGTGTAGGCAGTGCTCGCATTGGGCGTCCCGCACCTTCTCCAGCGTGGCCCGGACTATCCGGTCGCGGTGGGTCCAGCAGGCGGCGACGGCTTCGGGCTCGGTTGCGAAGCGGGTAGGAGTGGAGACGCTCACCTCCCACCCGGCGCCAATCATGTGGGCGATAGAGGTCTCCGTCTCATCGTCCCCGGCCTCGCCAGCCCAGTACCCCTCCGGGGGCTTGCTTCTGTCCTCCATCACCGTCCAGCCTCCCGCACGCGGTCCATGACGGCGCGGCCCAGGGGTGTGGGCACCCTCTCGTTCCCGAAGGGGTCCAGGAGCATGTCGAACACCAGGATGCACTCGACCTGTTCCTGGTTGAGCGTCTCGACCAGTGCAGTGACGCGGTCAGGGTCAGGGGGTGTGCTCATCGGGCTACAAACTCCTCGTCAGGGTCCAGGTTGGGGCGCCGCCTGGTGTTGGCTCCGTAGTTGGAGCGGTTCCAGCCGGTGGGTTCGAGCACGGCGGGATCCAGCAGGAAGTCAGCAAGGGCCGCGACCGCGGCCTCGGGCGTGGGGAATCACCAGAAGGTCCCGATGGAGGCGCCGTCGGTCGCCACAATGCGCGCGCGGCCGAAAGTGAGGGGCATCACCTCCCAGTACCAGTCGGGCGCCAGGGTGGCGCGCTCGGTGGGGTAGCAGGCAGGCTCGTAGTCGTCAGTCATGGTGCTCCTCCAGGAACGAGGTGGGTGCGCTCCAGCATTTCGGAGGTGATCACGGTGATGCCCTCCAACTCGTACAGGCCGCCCATGCTCTCGGCGCGCTTCTCCAGCATGAGGAACACGATGCCGGTGGGCCGATGCTTGTAGGCCCGCAGGCCGTCCCGGGTCTGGGCTCCAGTCCGGTGAGACTCACGCGCCTTGTCACCGAGCCCCAAGGCCGCGTCTGTGCCGAATCGCTCAACCGCCCGCACGTAGCAGTGGTTGGTGAGGGCGATCTTCACGCGCTCATCTACGGGCATGGTAGGCTCCCCGGGTGGCCATCGCCAAAACCCAGGACGTTCGCCTGGTTGACGTCTGGGTGCTGGGGCCCGCCATGATCCTCGGCGCCCGGCAGATTGAAAACCCCACGCTCAGGGTCATTGTGGGCGGCGGCGGGGTGGCCACCATCCTGTACAACCTGGCGAACTACCAGGCGCAGCAGCGGCGGCGTAAGCGGCGAGCGTGACATCACCGGCCCTCCGCCTCCTCGGCCAGCCTCTGGACGTTCTCGGCCAGCCCCGCGCCCGCAGCCCCGCCCGGGCCGAAGCGCAGCAGGGAGCGGCACAGGTCCAGAGCGCGGCCCAGGGTCTCGCGGAGACGCCCACACTCGTCGCGTAGGTCTTGGTCGCTGTGCTTGTCGCAAAGAGTGGGCGGGTCGCCGTTCCATGCACGCACGCCGCACACTCTGCATATCGGTGTAGTCATAGGAGGGTCTCCGCTACGCGCAGGGTGTCGCGGCCGTCCAGCAGCTTGAGGGACCGCAGTTGGCCGAGGTAGGTCGAGAAGGTGCCGGAGGCGGCGCTCAAGTCCGCGGCGTCGGCCAGGGCCTGGCGGGTCAGCCCGTCTGAGCCGGCCTCAATGAGACACTCCAGCATCCGCCGCTTGCCGCCGCCCCCCATGCGCCCGAGCCAGTAGTCGCCCAGGTCGCTCCCGGTGGGCAGCGTCTCGTAGTCTGAACCCAGCGCCTCGATGCCGCATTCCGTGGCGACGAGCCGCCCGCCCTGGTCCGCGATGTAGCCTTCGCCCCGCAGGGCGCCCAGGTAGGTGGAGAAGGTGCCGCTCTTGGAGGACATACCCGCCAGGAGGCCAAGCTGGGAGCGGTCGCAGCCGTCGTCGCCCATCTGCGCGATGGCCACCATCATCCGCAGCTTGCCTCCGCGCCCCAGGGAGGACTCCCCGTTGACGGGGCTGGGCGCCCGCGGTGCCCGGGGCGGTGGGGCTGGGCGCGAGGAGGCGGCTCTGGAGGCCCTCTCAGGCGTCACGTCGAACGTGACGGGCTCGGCGTCCAAGGTAGCCGCCAGCTTGGCCACGCCCTTCTGGGCGGCGATGAGGCTCGCGCTCAGGGCCTTGCGGCCCTTGCGCTCGGCTTTCAGTTCCGCGTGCGCCAGAGCCAGGTCGTCACGCAGGGCCTCGTGGTCCTTGGCGAGCTTGGCCGCGCGTTCCACCACCCGGCGGTCGCCCAGGGGGTTGTCGGTCCGCATGTTCCGCAGTTCGCGCTCCAGGGTCCGGACCTGCTTCTTGGCCTCCTCCAGCGTCTTGGCCTCCGCGGCCGCCTTCTCGGGCAGGTCGGTAAACTCGGTGAGGACCTTCCGGATCCGTGCCGAGGGCTTGGGCGCCTCCAGGGCGTGCCGCCGCCCGCTCTCGGGGTGGGTGGTCTTGACCTTGGCGGTGCGCAGGCGGGTGATGCCTGGCCGGGAGAGGGCTGGCCCGAAGCCGAAAAACTCCCCGGGCTCCAGCCCCTGCATGACAGCCCATTCGGACTTGCCCTTTTGGAGCGAGTCGCAGGCCCGGCGCAGGTCCAGGTCCAGGGTGGTGCGGCCGATGAGGACGTTGTTGGCCTCGGCGGCGGCGTCCTTGTGCAGCTTAGACAGCCGCTGGGTCGCCAGGATGCCGCAGAATCCGCGCTTGCGGCCCTGGGACATGAGGCTGATCACGGAGTCCATGGCCTCGGACTGCCCCTGCTGGGGCGCAAACTGGTGGGCTTCGTCAAGGAAGATGAGGGTCGGGCGCCACAACCGCTTGGGGACCCCCATCACCGCGTCCAGGAACAGCCGGATGTAGCGCCGGCGCTCCGCGACCTTCAAGTCCGACAGGTCGATGATGGCCGACAGCCCCAGTTCGAGCAGCTTGCGGGCGAGCAGGGCCGCGGACTTGGTATCCGTGCGCAGGTCCCCGCCATCCCGGGAGACAAGCACCGCGTCGATGCCCTCGCGCAAGGTGGCAAACTCCCCCTCCGGGTCCAAGACGATGATGGGAAGCTGGGGCGCCGCCTGTTCAGCCAGGCCGCGCAGCAGGTAGGACTTGCCGGCGCCGGAGTTGGCGCAGACGAGCAGGCGGGTGTCGATCAGGCGACCAATGTCCAGGTCGATTCGGGTGCGGCCGGACTTGCCGATGTGGATGGGTTTCATGGGGTGGTCTCCTCGGGGGCGATAATGGCGCGAAGGGCGTTGAGATTGTCCTGGGCGGGCTGGGTGTGTACCCAGCGTGCGCGCGCCTCGATCCACTCCGCGACCCTGGCGATGATGGCGGTGAGGGCTTCAACCTCGTCTTGGCACTCGCGGGCTACCCGGTGCTCGATGGCGAACGCGTGGTCCGCCCCTTCTCGCTCAGCCTCCGCCTTGTCGGCTCGGGCATTCGCCTCGGCCAACTGGGTGCGGACGCTGTCGCTGCGGTCGTAGATGTCCCACGCGTTCGCAATGGCAGCGGCCTCCGTCTCGTGGTTGAGCGTACACATGCCTGTTTCCTCGCACGTCCACGGCCGGTGGAGGTTCTGGCTCTGATGGCAGGCCCAGTTTGGCGGGGGTCGGTCTCGGTCCTTGCTCATGGGGTCTCTCCCGGGACGTGGACATGGCTCTCTTTCACTTCCGTGAGGGACATGACGCACATGTGGAGCGGCAGGCCGAATCGGCCGCCGCGCATGGTGTAGGCAATCCGGCATTCCAGAGCCCGGCCGGTGTACTCCTCGGCACCCTCATCCCACTCCACCAGGCGCAGGGTGTCCCCGACCTGGAAGTCCCGGTGGGGCTCCGAGCAGTCTCGGACTTCAAACAGCTTCCGCCCCTGGAGGGTGGCCTGAAAGAAGTAGGGCCAGGTCTTGAGGATGTGCTGTTTGGGGTCCCGCTCGGGGCGCGGGCCGGGGTTAGGCAGCATCGGGGTCCTCCGGTTTGAGGGCGTCGCTCAGGCGACGCCTCGCGCGCGTCGTGATCCGGGCGGATCCGCCGGTCTCCTCCAGCGCCAGCGTGATGGCGTGCTTGAGGCGGCTGACCCACTTCCCCAGCGAGAGGGACTTCTGGTACAGGCCGTCCGCCCTGGCCTCGGCCTTGTCGCGCTCTGCGGCGCGCTTGTCGGACACCAGGGCTTCGTGGTTGAGTTTGACTTGGAGGGCGTCGGTCGCCTGCACGACCACGTAGGCCGCCTCCACCGTGTCGAGGAGCCTGTCCCTGCGGTCCCAGGTATCGGAGGCCACGCAGACCGCATCGTGCTCTGGGTGGCACCAGTTGTTGTTCCGACGCTCGCGCAAGTCATGGACGCCGCAGTAGGGGCACATGGCCTCGGCAGCCTGCTTCAACGCCTCGCGGGCTGCCTCCAGCCGGAGCCGCAGGTCCTGGATGTTGTTGTAGGCGCACTGCTCGCAGACATACTTGAATCCGCGGCCCTGAGCCTCTCCCCTGCCCTGGCACACACGACAGTCGGGCCGGGCGATGTCCTTCCAGAACAGGGGCGTCATGGGAGCACCCTCATGTCGTGGTTGATGGCCCACATGCCGCAGTGGACGCAGGTCACCGTGTCGCCGCTGCCATCCTCGAACGTCTCCCGCGGTCCGCTCCAGTCGTGGGCACACTCCCCGGTGGGGCAGTCGCACAGGCAGACGGGAGCGATACCCCGTTCGCGGTCGGCCTCGGCCTTGGCTCGATTCACGCACTCGAAACACGCGTTGATCCCCTTGGGGTGGGTGTCGCGCATGGCCTGGACGAGCCGCCTGGGAAACCCCTCGGTCGGCCAGTCGTGAACGTCGCACTCGCCCTCCCCCAGAGGTCGGATGGTCAGGTACTCAGGTTGCTTGCTCGCCATCGGGGGCCTCCTCCGGTCGGTGGTGCGCCACCACGGCGCAGACCCAGTCGTATACCTCTGGGGCACGGTGGACTACCGCGATGCACCGCTCGCACGGGTACTCCCCGGATCGGTCGTTCAGGGGCTCGACCGTCACGGCGTTGGGGTCGGCGGTCCGGGTGCAGGACCACCGGAGCAGGCCGCAGACCTGACACTCCTCCAGGAAGATGTGACCGCCGCCGCTGCTGCCGTAGACCTTCTGGGCCAACTCGTACGATACGGCCCTCATCGGGACTCTCCTGTGTGGGAAATGATGCAGCCTTGGGTGCCCCGCTGGCAGATGGCGCTGGACAGGACGCTGACTTCGCATCCCGGAGGGTCGCAGACCGTCGCCTCGTAGATGCCGTTCTCGGTCTCGTGGCCGGCTGGGTCGATCCAGAGGTGGCGGGGGCCGGCTACCAGGGCCACGCCGTCCGTCGAGGGGAGCAGGTCGCCCTCCCCGGCGTCCTCGGCGTCCAGCCGCAGGCACTGAATGAGAGAGGGGAGCGCGTCCAGGACCTGGGTCAGCGCGTAGGCTTGGTCCTCGGCCGCGCGCCACACCTTCTTGGCCTGTTCCTTCTCGACCTGCGGGTCGTCTTGGATCATCACGCCGTAGAGGGTCTCGTAGCCCCCATCCGGCAGACGCCGGCACACGTCCCACACGTCAGCGGGGATGTTCACGGCGTCGCAGGACTCGCAGCGCATCACGACGGAATCCGAGAGGTGGACGAACCGCTCCACGTCCCAGGGGATGTCGGGGTGGGTGCCCACCTGCCGCTCCAGCGCTTCCAGGCGCCGGACCAACTCTGCGCGGTTCAGGGCCACCTAGTGGACTTCCCCGTCAGCGTCGAAGGGAACGGGGTTGTCCTGCGCGTAGTGCTCGACGGCCCCAGGGAAAGCCTCCAGCACGCGCTCCCTCACCTCGGACACGTCCGGGTGGTTGCCGGCGTCGTCGGTCAGGGTCTCGCACGCCGCCCGGCACAACTGCTCCATGAGCGCGGCCACCACCGGGGCCAGGTTCCCCGGGTCGATGCCGAAGTGCTCCATGATGGGGGAGGGGTCCACCGTGATGGCCAGGTTCCCGTCAGGGAGCAGGGTGATGGTGGCGATGCTGGGGGCTTCGTCTGTTGGGTCGGTCATGGTGTTGCTGCCTCGATGGTCTCTTGGGATTCGCTCTCGGGGATCACCTTCACGATGCGGACGGTGCCTCCGGTGGCTTCCTTCTCGATCCGCTCCGCCAGCCGCATTGCCTTGTCGGGGATGTCGTTCTCGTTCTCGACCACCAGATCGATGCCCGACGGCTTGAAGGCGGTGAACACTCCGGGGCCGTACCGGGGCGTCGAGGCCAGGCAGCAGCGGTCGCTCTCCGGGCGGTCGCCGTGCTCGGCACACTCCCATCCCTCCGGGGCGGCTCTGCGATGCGCCAGGTAGACCCAGTTGAAGCCCAGGACGAAGCCGAGGGGCACAGTGCCCAGCTTGCGGCTGACCCCCATGATGCCTGCCTCGCGCTGGAAGTCGCCGGGGGTCTTGTAATACTTCTCCCCGATCCAGATCAGCCCGTGGCGCCCCTGCGGAAGCGCGCTGCCGAGAGGGCAGTCGGCGCACACGGTGACGTCCCCGGCCGTGCAGGCTGGAGGGACTGCGGGGGCGAACAGGGTGCGGGGCTCGATCCAGGTGAAGCCGCGCGCCGGCTTGATCCCACCGCCGCAGCAGGGACACGAGTTGAGGGGGAAGGGGAGGCGCCCACACTTGGCGCCGCTCCGAGGGGCCACGAGGTAGATCCCGACACCCCCCTTGGAGGCAGAGCGGTAGCCACAACCTCGGCGCGACTCAGGAGAGACAACGATTTGCATAGTATTCAGCCTTTCTGAGAGGGTTGGCCCCTCGGTTCGTGTTGTTTGAGGGATTCATCGTGGTGCCGCCAGGGCGTAGCCGGACATGAGCAGCATCATGTGGTGCTGGCGCTTCATGATCCGCATCATTTCCTCGTGCATACGCGCCCAGGCAGGAAGGTCGATTGCAGATTCGGCCGCCACCACGCTCGTGGGCACTCCCAGGTTCTTGACCAGGAAGCGCTCCTGCTGCCCAACGGCAGCAATGGGGATCGCGGCGGCGCCGAGGAGAAACTGACGGCGGTTCATACCGGCAGCCTCTTGCTCAGTTCTTCGATGCCAGCGCGAAGGGAGGCCATGTGGTCGTTGTCCACCTTCACCTTGAAGCCCGTCTCGACCGCGAGGTAGCACTGCGGGCACTGGCTCTCGTGATCGACTATCTCCGACTCCTGGCTGAACCGGTACAGCACGCCCTCGTGGCTAAACACGTAGCTGTGCAACGTCGTGACGATACTAATGCCCATTGAGGCTCCGTTCCACTGGCCGTCTTACCAACCGTGGACGTAAGAGTCAAGCCTTGGGATTGCCCATGCCCATCGTCGTGCGAACCCTGTCGGGGTCCACTTCGTGGCCCTCTGCTTTCAGGGCCGCCACCGCAGTGAGCAGCGAGCGACCCAGGCGCTCTGCGACCGCGGGGTGCAAGGCGAGGCTGCCGCTCTCGCCCGATTGGGTGCTCCACTTCAGCCCCACGAAAGGGCTCTCGTCCGCCTCGCGTACTCCGGCCATAACGCCGAAACGGATCTCGCCGTCGAGCGGATTGTTCACTGGATGTCCGTCCGCAGCTTGGAGGCTGTTTCTATCGCCAGGGTCACCATTTCGGAGAGGCACTCGCGCGCATCCACCCCATCGGCTGTTACTTCGATTTTGACCCCGGCTGATTCGACGCTCAGACTCAGGATGCTGGTGAACGGGACGATTTCGTCCTCCTCGTCCTCGCCTCCCTCGTGGAAGTCGCGCTCGTCGTCGGGATCAGGCTCAGGCTCAGTGTCGTGTGGGTCGGCCATCGCCGGCCACCCTACCCCACGCCGGCAAACTGAGCGAGCGCCCGGAGCGATCCGGGGCTGCCGACCTGTCGCGCGGCCTCCTGGCCATTGCGGAACAGGATGAGGGTCGGGAGGCCGCGGATCGCGAAGTGGGTGGACAGGTGCGGGCTCTGGTCCGTGTCCACCTCCACCACGCTCAGGTTGGGGTGCTGGCCCTCAAGCTGGTGGAGGAGGGGTTCCAGCGCGCGGCACGGCTGGCACCAGGGAGCGCCGAACTTGACGAGGGTCAGCGGCCCGGAGACCGCCTGGTTGAAGTTTTGGTCGGTAGCCATCTGCATGGGATCACCGTACCACTTGACGCTCACCTGAACACCGCGTATATCCGTGGACCTTCTGGCCTGTGTGGAGTGGCCCCTCTCTGGGGGACGAAAAGACCCTGGCATTTGGGGTAGGCAGTCAGGGACAGGTCTTTCTTGCGGGGTAGCCAAGTCTGGTAAGGCGCCGGACTCATAATCCGGACATCACCGGTTCAAATCCGGTCCCCGCTACCAGGGCGCGCAGTCGCGGGCGCCAGTCCCTCCGGGGACGAATCACCGTGCGTTCACACGAGGAGGACATTCAACCATGACGAGGTACGCCACACCGCCATAGACGCTTCCTTACTGGAGGTATCTATGGCCAACAACAACCCGTCCCGGCCGGTTTTCGCCGGGGAACGCGTCTTTGACGTGGTCGTTGGGAACAGACCCGACGGCAACCCTCGAATGCTGCCTATTCGCATCACGGTCTACACCGACCGCGCGACCGGCAGCCACAAGGTGTTCCAACAGTGGACCGCCAAGAAACCCGAGGGGCTCAGCGACCCCGCCTTGCGGCGGTACATCGACAAGCAGGTACGGCGCCACGTTCGGCGCTGGCTCGGCTAGTCTCCACGGGGCCCTTCGGGGCCCCTTTTCGTGGTGGTACCCTGGCTCAGTGCCGGACTACATGAGGCCGCAGAGGGAACATGACGCGCTCGGCGGCGTGTATGCCTTCCTGGACGAGAGCCCCGGAATCCCCGGCTCGCGGGAGGAGGCGATCCGCGACATCGCAGAGAATGAGGTCGCCCTGGAGTACGACGCGCAGGGGTACTCCCGCTCCCGGCGCCAGGACTCGTGGGAGGAGGACATGCAGGAGGAAGTCGAGGCCCTCCAGAGTACCTACCCGGTCGAGGAGCACGAGTACGATTTTCTATTCGACCCCCCGGGGAAACAGCCGACCCACTGGCAGGTCTACACCGAGAAGCGTCCCGACGGCACCTGGAGCGGAAGCATTCAGCGGACCACCGAGACGCAGACCGGGGTCGAGGACTTCGATACCTCCCTCCACGAGCAGTTCGAGCAAGAGCACGCAGCGAACGAGCGGGCCCTGCTAGACGACCTGCTCGACCAGGCCCAGGGCTGGGTGCGAAGGCGCCGAAACCCAAAACGCCCGCGCGCCAAGAAGAAATCCAGCCCGCTATTCCGGCGCCTCATGCGGATCTGACATGGCCGTACGTGAACCATCTGGCAACGACCTGAACGCCTACATCCAGTGGACGCTGTTCGCCGTGTACGGGATGCTCGGCTACGCGGACGGGATGATCCGCGAGCACGGGGACGCCATCCGCCGGGTGGCGGCGTGGCTCCGAGCGACGATGCCGGTGAAGCCTGGGACGGTCTACCGGGGACTGTTGCTGGACCCCTCCCTGCTGCGCGCTGGCGACGGCCTGGTGGACGTGGACCCCAACTACACCTTCCTGTCCTACACCGAGGACAAGAACGTGGCCTGCTGGTTCGCGGACCGAGAGTCAACGATCAGCAAGTCCGTCGCTGAGCGCTACGCGGACGCGAGCGGCTACATCGCCAAGCGCCGCCCCCGCCAGGCCGACATTCTGTTCCACTACTCCTGGGGCCTGGCGTTCCCGTTCGCTGGCCGCAGGATCCCCCTCTGGGTCCTTGCCACCCAGGACCCGCGCATGGACCCGCGGCAGATTGAGCAGTGGCTGAAAACCCAGCAGGAGGTGATCCTGGAGCCGGTCACCCAGCCCTATCCGGTGACGCCGTTCGAGGATGAGTGCCCCAGCGATCCCTCCGTCCTGGAGGACCTGGACCGCCGCCTGACGGGGCGCCAGTTCGCCCACGAGGTCCAGAAGCGGAAGAAGAATCCTCGGTGGAGTAAGAGGGATCGGCAGATCCCCACTGACTACGACACGCCCGTCTACCACGTCACCTACAGCGGCCGGCTCCCGCTCATCGCGGAGCAGGGCCTCCAGCCTGACCGGGGCCCCTCCATGGGAGAGAAGTACGAGACTCACCGGAGGGGGGCCGTATTCCTCACCGATCCCGCCGGTCTCTCGTTCTGGCACGAGCGCGCCGAGGAATGGGCGCTCCACCGCGCCGACGACTTGCTCACAGAGGGGGTGGTGCCGGTCGTGCTCCGGGCGTGGACCGACGTCCCGTGCGAGCTAGACGAGATAGGGAGCCACGACGCCAACGCCCCGGCCTGGAAGTGCCTGGGCGTCATACCGGCGGACGAGTTGGAACTGTGGTCCGGCGATGGCTGGGTGCCGGTCACCGACTACGAGGACGTGGACTTCTCCCGGGCGGTGGACGACGAGGGCTACCTGGCCGTGTTCTCGGAGAATGAGTTGGTCCCCACCGCGGCGGATATGTCCTTCGCCGCGAAGGTGAACCCACCGCGCCGGCCGTCGCCGCGAACGCCCAGGACCCGAGCCCAGACGCGAGCAAAACGCCGGGCTACCCAGCGCGCCCGGCTCCGACGATTGTTGAGGACGATCTGATATGGCCAAAAGAAAAAAAGGAGTCATGTCGCGCCGCCTGGTCCCCAAGTGGGCGCGTAAGCTGAAAGGATGGCGCGACACGGCGGTGCGGGCGGCGGAGGAGTGGATCGTCATGCAGGGGGGCGACCGCGCCCTGAGAGACCCGGGTCCCGAATACACCGAGGAGGTGATGGACCTGTACGAGTACATGGTCCCCGACGCAGCACTTACGCTCGTGGAGGACCCACGCAACCTGAGAGCCGCGGAGGTGATGGGCGTAACTCCCGGAAAGGCTGCGGCGCTGCAACTCATGCAGGAGGGGCTGACCCTTCACGGCCTACTGCGCTGGGCCAACATGGGGATGCCCGCGTTCGTCTTGGACGCTGAGACCGCCGGGATGCTCGCGCTCACCGACGTGGACCGCCTCGACACACAGGACATCCATTTCCCCTTTCCCACTTTCGTCCTGATCCTGGAGCACGGCTCGCCGGTCTACCTAACCGACGAGAAGGACCCCGTGCGCTCGCTGTTCGTCCACGTCTACGAGCGAGACGGCGAGCGCCGAATCAGCATCCAGGCGCACGACATACACGGGGACGAGCGCGACGTGACACTGGCGTACCCCGAGAAGAACGGGAAGGTGGGGGCGTGGGTGGAGAAGGTGCGGGAGCAGTACAAGACAGTCGCGCGCGGGGCGCGGGCGGCCGCCATGGAGCACCGCTCCGAGGAGGTGGTGATCAACGCCATTCAGACCATGGTGCGCCTGGTGGTGTCCTTCGCCATGCTGTTTCGGACCGAGGGCGCCGAGCCGAAACCGCCGCGCCTCCCCGTGAACACCAAACGCTGGGACCAGAGCGAGTTACCGCTGCCCCAGGACTGGGTGGTGGCCAAGCTGAAAATGCCCGAGGCAGTAAAGCGGGCCGTGAAAGAGGGCACCCAGGCCAGCGGGGGGATCGTGACGGCCCGCCATGTGGTGCGCGGCCACTGGAAGCCGCAAGCCTACGGCCCGAGGCGCAGCCTCCGCCGCGTCATACGCATCGACCCGTACTGGAGAGGAGCCGGCCCCGAGGCGCTGGCCAAGACGGTCATGTCGCGACGTCGTAAGAAGCGCACCGACAACCCGGCGCAGCGCCGGGCCACGCAGCGTGCTCGCCTGCGCCGCATCATGCGGGGCGTCTAGGACGGGGGCCACATGGGCACGTCGGCCGGGTTGACGACCGGGACGACCGCGGGCGGGAAGGGAGCATCGGTCAGCGTCCAGCCGCACAGCAAGGGCTGGAGACCCTGGACGCCTGCCTGGACGTACGAGCACGCGATGATGTCGTCGGGGCCCAGCGAAATGCCTGCGATGATATTGCCGGTCAGGTCGATCTTGGTGCTGGAGACGAAGCTACCCGCGTCCAGGATGAATGTGGTCGTGATCTGCTGAAAGAAGGTGGGCGTGAAGCGAAACAGCCGGATGGCGATGGACTCCCCCGCGCCGGGAGCCAACACCGTCCAGGCGAAGAAGCTGGACAGGCGGTTGAAGGGGCGCGGGTAGCGGAGAGCGTGGGCTGTGGCAGAGACGCCAGTAGGGACGAAACTGTTGCCGCTGTTCTGGGTGGTCTGGCGGTAATCGTAGGTGAGCGCCGCCTCCTCGGCGTCGTCCACCCCCTCCACGAAGCTGCCCCACGGGCCAGCGGCCCTCATGCCTTGAGTACGTGGCATCGGCTACTTCTGACAGCGCCAGGGGCCCATGCCGTAGCCGCAGTGCAGCACGTAGGACGCCCAGCAAAAGGTGGCGCCACCAAGGATGAAGGCGGTGAGGCGTGACGGCTTGGCCATGGGGCATGGTACCATGGCCGCGTGACCCTCCCTCACAGCGTGAGACGGCTCTACCATCGCGTCACCGGTGGCGAGACGATGGAGGACCGGATCTGGCGGAAGATGGTGGAGAAGCACCCGGAGATTGAGAGCCTGGTGCTGCCCGTGGCCTTCGACCCGGAGCGCCGGGGCGACCAGCCCAAGGGCTGGGGGCGCCGCTGGCGGGCTCGCTGGCTTCCGGGGCGCCGGCTCCTGGACGCCCTGCGCCGCTGGCCGTAGCCGTCATGGTACCGTCGGTGCATGACGAAGCGAGTCCAGGGCGGCCAAGCAGCGTGGAAAGAGCACACGGGAGCGGGCCTCGACCCGACCCAGCGCGCCATCCTTCCAGTCTTTGACGTCACGACCGACGGCTCCGGCCCTGGCCTTGTCTACAAGGTGGCGGCGGGCTCACCGGCGGCGGTGATTGTCGCTCTGGGGCGCAACCTTGCGGACATCGTGTCCGTCGAAGTGGGCACCTCCGTGCAGGTGGGCGTCGTCCAGGGGGCGCCCCCTGCGGTAGTGACGCTCCTGGCGCTTGACGGCGCCGTCTCGATCACTCTGGACTGCACCCCATGCACGCCAGACGACTACTGGGGGCTGATACTCCGCGACAGCGACGGGAACGCCTACGCGGCGCCCTCTCCAATCAAGATCTTCGATCCTCCCCCTCCATAGGGCTGAAAGGCTGAATCGACATGACTGAGCGAGTACAAGGAACCCAAGGCGCCTGGAAAGACCACGTCCCTGGCGGAAACGGCGCTCTCTGCTGCGCCCCGCAGTATCTGTCCCAGGCGATGTTCAACGCTTTCGCGGACATCTACGATACGAATGGCGGGGTATTCTCCGTGGACCTCGATGCGTCGGTCTGCGGGCAGCCCCCGGGCAACCCCGGCATACTTACCGCAGTGGTCCGGCCTAGTTTCTTTGGCGGCCCTGCCGGTACCCCACCTGTGGTTGTGAGCGCAGAGGTTGACCCGGTAAACAACATCGCGCGTATCACTTTGGACCCGGCTCTGGCGACGGACGGCCGCTACGTTCTGGAGCTAACAAACGACTGCGGGTGCTGCTTCCTGATCCCGCTTGAGGGCACGTCCCAGTAGGCTGATCTACCGTGACTGAACGGGTACAAGGAACCCAAGGCGCCTGGAAAGACCACGTCCCTGGCGGAAATGGCGCGCTCTGCTGCGCCCCGCAGGTCAAGGCCAGAGACGACTTCACGCCGCCGCAGATCACACTGCCGGCCGAGGCGAATAGCGTGGTCGAGATATTCGCCGCCGGGCAGTGCGGCGTGGACGAGCCGCTGACGGCCACCACCGCCGCCAGCCCGTTCACGCCGCCGAACGTCGCCCCCTCGATCAACAGCATCGTGCTGACGCCCGGAACCCCCAACCTCATTTCGGTCAACTTCGATACGACTGGGGCTCTTGGCGACTTCCTGCTCGAAATCACCAACGCGTGTGGCTGCTGCACGCTCGTGACGGGGACCGTGGCCTAGGCCCGCCTCCGGCGCTCAGCCCACACCAGGAAGGGCACCGTGAGCCCCACGAGGATGGTCAGGCTCCAGGCGTCCACAAATCCCTGGCCGTACAGGTTACGGGCGGTGGAGAGCAGGCCCGCGTAGACCAGGGCCCCGCAGGCGATTACGACGTCGGGTCTCATGGCATCAGGGAGATTGTGACCTGGCCGCCGCCGCCCTTGACGGGCCCCTGCCACTGACAGGGGACGTCGGGGTCGTACTGCGTCCCGGTCTTACAGCCGGTCTTGCCCTTGGTGATCCCGCAGGGGGGATTCTGCCGGGCCACGCAGATGTCGCAGCCGACGGGGAACACCCCGTAGACCTTCTCGTTTCCGGTGGCCCCCACAGGAGGCCCCAGGGTCGCCGGGCCACCGCCCGAGGGGACGGCGTAGATCTGGACGTTGTCGCTGTAGCCGTCCACCAGGCTGACGTCGAGGGTGTCGTACCAGGAGGGGTTGTTGACGTCCACCTCGGCCTTGGTCACGCCGCAGCCCACCGGGGCGTCGAAGCTGAACGTGGCGTTGAGGTAGCTGCCGTTCTTGCTGGGCAGGGGCTGGCTGGCGGACCCCGTGTTCTTGGGGCCCAGGGGGAAGGTGCAGACGAGCCCGCTCCCGGTGCAGAACGCCGACCAGTCAGCCGCCGACACCTTGGAGTCCGCGCCGAACGCGACATGGACCGTGGTGGCGACCGAACGCTCGTTCTGGACGGTGACTTGAGTGCCACTGCCGCCATTGCAGGCAGCGAGCAGGAGGAGGGGGAGGACGGCGACTCTCACGACCCGGCTCCGACGACAGGGATCCAGTGGCCCGGCCTACGCTGGCGGCGCGGCGCGGGGATAACGACGGTCATGCCGCCCTCGAACACCTCGTCCGGCGGGTGCCGGATCGCGCCGAACCCCGCGCGGCTCGTGTCCACCAGCTTCTCGGGCTCGTCAATGACCGCCACGTAGATGCGGTCCTCCGACGTGACGAAGCAGGCGTCCCCCTCGTCAGCCAGGATGGGCAGTTCGCACGCCATGCCTGCGGGTTCCTTGAAGGTCATGCCCGTGCGCCCGGTGGGGAGTACGGAGGCCCGCACGCGCAGGTCCTCCGGCAGCAGGTCCGGCTCGGGCTCAGGGAGGGGCACGGGCGCTGCCGTCGCGCGCTTGGACGCGACTACGGCGCCAGCGCCGGCGAACAGGGAGGCAAGGAATCCGCGTCGTTTCATGGGTTGTCCACCTTATCAGGATCCAGTCGCCCTTCGCACCAGTTGAGAGCGGCGGCGTACAGGCCCTCGGGGGGCGCTTCCGCGACTGCGGGAGGGACCGCCTTCTCCATGGAGGCAACGCACTCCAGCAGGAACCGCTCCTGCTCGATCTTGCGGAGGGCCAGGTTCTGGCCCTGGTAGGCCGTAAGAAACCCGAGGGCCATGAGAAGGGGGCCCAGGACTTTGACGTAGTGTTTCACTCTTGGTTGCCCCTGGTGAGGACGAGGGGGGTGTGCTCGCCCACCCAGGCCCCCTCGGTGTTGAACGCGAAGCACTCCTCGGCATCGTGCGGGGTCATGCCGTCGCGGTCCTGGAGGATTTGCAGGCACTTCTCGCGGTCGTAGACGGCCAGAGGCCGCTTGTACTGCTGGCGGGCGAGGCCGATGAGCGCGTCCTCGAACCCGTCAAACGTGAGGGCGTCAGGGTTGAGCGTGGCGAGCGTCTCCTCCAGGCGGTGACGCGACCAGTCGCGCGGGCGCCCCGACACCGGGCAGAACGCGAAGCGCCCCGGGTGGCTGTCGTCGCAGGTGGGGCACTCCCAACTCATCGTTCCCACCCCCGGGCGTAGGCCGCGATAGCCAGGACGGCCGTCCCCTGGACGAGCCAGATCCAGGCCCAGGTCCAATCTCCTGGATCGCCGGCGAACCCCCAGGCGTTGATGTGCTCGGTGATGGGGCACGCGACCCAGAGGAGGAGAGTGGCGCCCAGGAATGTCACCGCGTCTTGTGCGAACCTGAGCATGGGCTATCCTGCGTTGAAGCTGGCGACCACGATGGTCCCAGCCGGGTACTCCGGGCTGTCGATGGGTGCCAGCTTGACCGCCGTCACCTGCTCCATGACGTCCGCCCACACTCCGTACCGCTCCGCCCGCTGCCACCAGGGGACGACGAATCCCTCGCGGTTGACGCCACCATCGTAGTTCTCCCCGCCGGGGTGAATCATCCGGGCCTCCTCCTCGCATTCAGCCACCACGACGGCCGAATCGTAGGTGTCATAGCCGTCGTTCACCGACTGCGAAATCTTCCACAGGTACAGCATCGCCTCGTTCCGTCGGGCACCTTACGCGCCATGTAGGAAGGGGGTCAAGTATTTTCGCCGTGCTGTCACAATCGGGGGATCCGCCTGGTAGGATGAGTCCATGGCCAAGCTGACAGATGTGCTGCGAGGCGACCTGACCGACAAGGAACGCAAGGTGCTGGACATGCGCTTCGGGCTGGACGCCTCCACTGGGGAGGTGGGGGAGTCTTTCCGCGTCACCCGGGAGCGGATCCGGGAGATTGAGGAGAAGGCCCTGCGCAAGCTGCGGGCGCGGGCAGATCGCCCCTCGATGGACGACGTGCTCAACGAGGACGAGTGACGGACCCCCTCACGCCGGCGCAGCAGATGGGCGCGAAGGTGGGCGACATGCTGGAGAGGGTCGCAGACTCGATTGAGGCCGGACGCCTCCACTACGTGAACGTCCCGGACACTCTGCGCAGCCTGGCCGCGATGTACCGGCTCCAGGGGCCGGAGCGCGAGGAGTGGCTCCGGGAGATAGGGGTGGATCCCCCGGCCCAGGACCCGTAGGGTTCCCAGGAAGCTGACCGGCTCGACACCGGAGGCGAGTGGTGGACACTTCAGACATGGGCACGCCCGGTGCTCGTTCACCAAACCCGCAGGGCCACCGGGGCAGCCCTGCGGCTAAATCCGCAGCAGCTTGTTGAGCAGCTTGCGGCGCTCTCGCTTGGTGGCCTTCTTCTTGCGGGGGTTGCCTCTCTGCGTCTTTCTGGCGACGACATGCGCCACACGGGCGGCCGACTTCCTCTTGCGCTGCGGAGGCCCCCTTTTCCGCTTCATCCCTGTCTCGTCTGCCAGCTTTATAATCGCGGAGGAGGCCGTCCCCAGGGCTTTGGCGACGGCCTCGACGGTCTCCCCAGCCTCCAGACGCGACTCAATCTCCATGATCTGGTCAATCGGCCACACAATGTGCTCGCCGCGGGGATTGGGGCGCCCCCGCGGCCACTCAATGACGTTGACGCCACGGGCCTTGGGAACCGGCTGGTCTGGTCCTGGGCCGATAAAGAACGGCCGCTCCATCTGGCTGACCCGGCCGCCGATGTCCTTCCCGGGACGTTGTTGGGCGAGCCACAGGCCCCCCCGCCACTCCCACTCACCGCGGGGCTTGAGCGAGGCCCGTTCCAGGGTCCCCGTGACGCGGTAGCCGACCTTCGCCAGACGCTCCTCGATCAGCTTGCGGTGCTTGCCGGTCCCGACGTGGGCCTGGCCTGGGCCGCGAAACTCGATCCGCCGAAACGGGCGCCCGTGAGTGCGGTCGCTGGTCATTTCGTCCGGCTCGTAGAGATCGACCCGCCACCAGTATTTCGTCCGGGGCGCCATCACCGGTCCAGGTGGTAGTCGATCCAGGCCCGCGCGGCCTGAGCGGCGGACGACTCGCTCGGGTAGTCGAGGCCCGACTGAAAGAGGTGGCCCTCGGCGTCGTCCTCCTTGACATAGAACCCGAAGCGGCTGGTGACGAGCAACTCGTGGCGCGTGCTGTAGCAGAGCCCCCGATACTCGTCGGTCCACATGCACTTGAAGCCCGAGGGCTTTCGGCGTGTGAGGGCGAGCACGGCTCCAGCAGCCAGGAGCAGGACCAGCGGGTTCACGCCCCCAGCGTATCACTCCCACCAGGGAGCCGGACTATCGTACCCGTGGAGCGTTGGAGAGCATCCACCACGTCTCCCAGGTCAGGTACGTGTCCGCGGGTAGCCCCACGCTGACCTTGAAGTCCACCAGCGCCGATTCGGTCTTGGGGCCGGAGAGTCCGTCTGGGAGTCCGCCTTGGGTCAGCCCATCGGGGCCGTAGCCGTGCGCCATGAGCAGGCCCTGGCAGCGGGCGGTCAGGTCGCTGTAGGACCCGCGCAGGTCGTACATGTTGACCACCTGCGGCGGTGGGGGCCACGCCGGAGCAGGGGGAGGCAGGGGGTTGCCGTTGACCAGCCGGGAGAAGTCCTCAAGCGTTCCGTCGAAGCGGTTTACATCGACCACGCCAACCCCAGGCACCGGAGGGTGATGCTGAAACTCACCGCCCCCGCTGTACTGCCACAGGGTCCAGGGCCACGGGGGGTCGGTCTCCATGTCCTCCGGCTCGTCGTCGTCGGTGTAGTCCACCTGCCACAGCGCGTAGTTCGTGAACAGCGACGTGTTGCCCAGTTCGTACCGCCACACGTTCTTGCCGGTGTAGATCATGGGGCGGCGCTTGAGCCGGGCCTCGACCACTTCCAGCCAGGCCGTAATCCAGGGGATGTTCTCCTCGTAGTCCGATGGGCTGTATTTCTCAAAATCCAGCACAGGGGGCATGAAGTCCGACGTGATGTCTCCGCACACCGCCTCGATCACGTCGCAGAAGTCCTCGCCCTCGGCCCGTCCATCCTCGGCACCTCCCACTGAGTCTGGGCGGGCGAAGTGATACGCGCCCGGGTAGTAGGGGGTCTGGGCAGTAACCTCCCGGATCGCAGCCATGTTCTCTGCGAAGCGGGGGTCCACGTAGGACTGGCCCTCGGTGGCCTTGCAGATGCAGAACAGCATCCCCGATCCGGCGACGGCTGCGTGGTCTACGGTCCCCTGGTGGCTGCTGATGTCGATGCCTTCGATCATGGATGTCCCTCATGTCCCTCGCAGGAGCCGACTGAGCAGCTTGCGGCGGTCCTTCTTCGGCTTCTTACGACGCGGGTTCTTCTTGGTGGGTCCAGCCAGGGGGAACCCCATCGCCAGGCGGTGGTCTTTGACGTGGGCGTCAATCCAGCGGACACGATCCCACAGAGGGAGGGCATCGAAGAAGTCGAAGCCCGTCTTGCGCATGTCCAACTCCTCGCACTCATCCAGGGACGGGTGGAGCATCTTCGCGGCAAGGATGTTCTTGCAGTCGCCGTCCTGCCAGCGCTGGCGTACGCTATCCCCCGCCTGTTTCAGCCATCGCGCGATATTGGCGCGGGTGGTGGACTGAGGAGAGTCGCAGGACTCCAGGAGCAGCATGATCTCGCCCTCCATGGTAAAGAAGCCATCCTTCTCGGCCTCGGGCAGCGTGTCGTAGTAGATGGAGCGGTCGATCCAGATGCGCAGGCGCTCGATGGCAGCGTCCCGGGTGGGGGCGCCACGAACACCTACATCTTTTCCGGCTGCGGTCCAGATCCAGCGAGGGGAGCGCGAGTAACCTGCGGGGGGAGGGGCCGCTCGCGCCACGTCGAAGTCATGTCCCCGGTAGGAGTAGTGGTCCCGGTCCGAGCCGCGTCCGCGCAGCGTGACCTGGCCCTCGGTGGGGTAGGGGTTCTGCCGCGCCACACCCCAGGGTATCACTCAAGCAGTCGGCCGATGGCCTGGCGCGTCCAGGGCCGCTTATTCCGCCGGGGGATGCCGTCCTCGTTGAAAGTATCGGCAATCGCCTGGAGGGAGCAGTCCAACTGCCCGCGGAGCACCCTGGCCTCCCGCATCGCTGTCTGCTCGATCTCGTTGGGCGCCAGGCGGCTGACCCCGTCGTCGCCCGCCACGACCGAGAAGCCGTAGGGAGCCTCGCCGCCCAGGTGCTCGCCCCGTTCCTTCTTGGAGTCCATCACCTCGCGGGTACGGGCGCGGGCCATGTCGCGCTCCCACTCCGCGAACACGCCCAGCAGGCCGATCATCGCCTTGCCGTGGGGGGTGCGGGTATCCACCGTCTCGCTCAGGGAGATCAGGTGGGAGCCGCCCTTGTCCGTGTCGAAGTAGTCCTCGACAAGCTGGAGCAGGTCTTTCAGCCGCCGGGTGAGCCGATCCAGCTTCACGACCACCAGGCCCTCGGCCTTTCCGTCGCGCAGCATCTGGAGAGCGCGTTCCAGAGCCGGGCGCCGCAGCGATCCGGCCGAACGCCCCGCGTCAGTCTCGATGGAGACCAGATTCAACTCGTGCAGTTCGCAGTGGGCCCGGACGCGCTTGTGCTGCACTTCAAGTGACAGCCCGTCGCTCGCCTGCTTCTCGCTGCTCACCCGCAGGTAGGCAACGACAGGGGTCCCGTTTGTGGCTGTCCGGGTGCCACCGCCGCCGGGTTGTGACCTCACCCGGACACCGTAAGGACCGCCCTGGGGGCCGTCAAGGCATGACTTGAGCGCCCGAGCTAGAGAGCGCTCACCAGGGAGGATCACTCGTCCTCCCTATTTCCCCTGTAATATCAACTACTTACGTCGGGTGTAGACTTGAGCGCCACTGGGGCTGAGCCAAGCTCGGGCGGATCGACAGCTTCCAGCTTGGCCGTCGTTGCGCGCCAGCGCTTGGCCTGGGACTTCAGGTTCCTCACCTCGCGCTTCAGGTCCTCATGCTCCACGCGCAGTCGGCTGATTTCGCGTCGGACCACGGAGTGTGCCGTCCAGTACCGAGTCCAGTCTTTTCCTGCGTGTTCCACCAGCCAGTCGAAAGCCTCGATGCGGGCGCCACAGGCCGAACAGACGCACAGCCGCTGTTCCTGGTCGAGACTGCACTGGCGGTGCTTGCAGGTCTGCGGGGTCGGGAATGTGGTCACCTTGAGGGGCGGTGCAGCCACCTCGGGGAACAGGTCCACGACCTTCTCGGTGTCCGGGTGCTTCTCGTCGCTCATGTTGAGTGTCCCTGGCGCCGCTGCTTGAGGTAGTCGATGAGCGACGATGGGAGGCGCCGCCGCTCCATACCGGCGATTACTGCGTCGAGTACGGTGGGGGCCGGAGTCTCCGGCTCCGGGGAACACCAGCAGCCGCCGTGGTGGGGCGGTGACGCCAGGTACCCAGCACAGCGGGGGCACGTCTCGTCGTCAGCCATTGGTCCCAGTCCTACCACAGCAGGCGCAGTAAGCCTCAACCTCGGCCTCGGTCAGTATGCGGAGGGGGCGTCCCAGCGCCTGGGCCACCTCGCGCTCAACTGTCGCGAGCCTGCGTCCCATCCGGCGCTCGTTGGCCGTCAGGCGACGAACCTGGGCCTCCAGTTCGGCCACGCGCCGCTCCATGCTCAGGTTGATCGGGTCACCCACGGGCTTGGCGCCTCCATACCAGATGGGGGCCCACATCCTCGTCGCAGTCGCACCACAGCACCGCCCAGTTCTGGATTGCGGTCCGCAGCGGGCCTGCGTACGGGAAACTGCCGAGGGCGGTCCAGCCCTGGATGCCGCCTTCCAGCCGGTGGTTGGCGAACGGGTGCTGCCAGACCATCATCGCGCGGTACGCCTTGGTGTTCACGGCGCCAGAGCGTGGGCGGCAGACCTTGGGCCAGGAGCGCCAGGGAGCCACTTCACTCATGGGGTCACCGCCTTGGCCTTCGCCTCGCACTCCGGGCACCGCACCCGGGCTGGGGGCGCCTCCACCACGTAGCTGTCTGGCATGTTCCGCAGGTTCTCGGATGGCGACCGCAGGCCCACCTTGCGGGTGGTGGTGCGCCGGTGGCCGCAGTCCAGGGCCAGGCGGATCTCCACCCGCTTGAAGGTGCGCGCGGCGACCTTCATCCCGTCCCGGTAGGGGCCCGGCGGGTAGGTGGCCGACAGGACGCTGCGCCAGACCTGCACGGCCTACTCGTCAATCTCGTCCAGGGCCTCGGAGACGTTCTTGCCGATTTTCCGGCCGCGTCGGGCCACCTTATCGCCCACGTCGTCGCCGTCCTCGGTGACGGCTCCAGCCACCTCGCGCACCACGTCAACAGGGAGCAGGGCCGTACCAACGGCGGCCTTGCCGAGTTTTCCAATGGCATCGAAGAATCCCATGGCCCCACGGTACCACGCTCACTCCCCGCGCTTCCCCAATAGGGCTGCGCCGTCCCTGGGGCACTTGTCGTGGCTGCGGTCCAGCGCAAGCGGGGGGCAACTGCTCTCCCCCTTCTCGATCCGGCGCCCGCAGCGGATGCAGCGGTCGTCCTCTATCTTCAGTTGGGGCTTGGCGTGCATTATTTGGCCCCGTGCCTCAAGCGCCGGACCGCGTGCTCCATGCACAGCCAGGGGAACGGCCCCTGCTCCATGCGCTCGGCGGTACATTCGGCGCAGCAGGGCGCCCGGTCGCGCCACTTCACGACGCCCCTCTAAGCTGGTCCCTGAGCCACGGCTCCAGGCTTGCTTGTTCGCGTGGGGCGAGCAGGCGCCACAGGTCGTCCAGTTCCTCGGCGCGGGCGCCCTCCTCGTCCTGCGTGAGCACCTGGACGCGGCGGGCTGCGAGCAGGTCCAGCATTCGGCGTTTGTAACGGGCCAGCGGGCCCTCGGGCGGGGGCGAGTAATCCATCAGTGGACCTGCTCCCCGCCGTCCTCCTCCTCCTCGTCCATGTCCTCCGCTGAGCCCCAGCGGTTGTCGTCGCCAGCGGCGTCGTAGCCACCCCGGGTCCAGTCCGCGTTGTCGGGCTGGAGGTAGGCGTTCCGCTCCGCGTCCCAGTACGTCCCCGCTGGGAAGTCGTGGGGCAGGTCGGAGGTGTGGGGCACGCCGCAGTCGGAGCAGGGGTAGTACCCCATGCCCTCCAGGCGCTTCCGGGCGTCGTATTCCATGCTGGTGACCATGTTGGTCACCATGGGCGCAAAATCCCGGACTGCCTGGCCCACGCGGACCTGGCGCAGTAGGTAGGCCACCTCCGTCTCGTTCTTGGTGCCCCGAGGGGCGGCGATGATGCCGAGCAGGAAGCCGCCCAGGCCCCCGGCGGCGCCCATGCTGACGCCCTTGAGCAGACGGCCAGCGGTGCTCCGGCTCCGCTCGTACAGGGAGGCAGCCTCCCTGGTGAGGGTTGACGTGAAGAACGCCAGGCGCTCGCGGCGGGGATCCTGCTGGCTGTCAGTCATAGCCGCCCCATCTTGCGGACGATTGTGCCAGTCCGCAAGTGGGCGTCACGGAATGACGCTACGTCCGCGAGGTTTCTTGCGTTTCCGCTTGACCAGCAGGGGCTCGATGGCGCGGAGCACCCGGAGGGAACTGGCCTTGGCGAAATCGGCCACGTCGTACCTGACGGCGTTGAGCGCCGCCACCCCAGCCTTCTGATACTCGCCGTAGGCGAAGATGAGGGCGAATACCCGTTTCTTCCCCCGTTCCCCCTCGGCCTCCTGCTCGTGGTCGGCGGCCTTGCGCAGATACTCCTCCACCTGGAGGTCGTGCGACTCAGACGTTGGAATGCCTCGCCCAGCCATCTAAGCCTGCACCACCTCGGAGTCCAGGACGCCACCACACAGGACACACCGCGCGACGACGGTCACCGCGTCCTGGTCCCGCGGCGAGTTGACGTAAAAGGGCGACGTCCCGTCCAGCAGCCCCCCAATCGACTTGGCCTGCGCCTCGTCGTAGTCCTTCAGTTGGATGTGGTCCTCGGACTTGCAGAGGCTACAGCGGACAACGACGGTATAATCGGCGGCCATGGAGAGGATGGTACCATCCCCTGTGGCCCTCCCCGTAGCGCTCCTCCTGATCCCCGCAGCCCTGCTCCTGCTGGGCGGAAAGAAGCGCGGCGGCGGCGTACCTGCCGGGCCGTACGGATTCAGTTGGGAGTCTCGCGACGCGGAGGACCTGGCGGGGCAGGAGGAGCAGGGGCTCCCGCTCTCAGACCGGATGCTGCTGAACGCCGCGTGCGACGGGCCGGCGGCCCTGGCCATCAAGTGGCGCTACGACATGCGCATCACCGCCTACTACTGGTACCTGCGCGCGAAGCTGGAGTTGAACGACCCCGAGGTGCTGGCGGCCGAAATCCTGTACCTGGATTCGCCCCACTGTCAGTGGCCTCCACCCCCCGGCGCCCCCGAGTGGCAGCAGATCATCTGGGACGGGACCTATTCGGCCGTAATGACGTACTACACCCTGGACAAAGCCGGGAAGCTGCCCAACTTCTTCAACGAGCCCAGCCGCGTCAAGCCCCTGGTTGTTTGGGCGACCTGAGTGTGGCAGCCTCGTCCGCGATGGACACACAACCCCAAGAAGAATCCGAGACGCCCGATGGCGCCTACGTCGCCACCATGCGCTACTTCCCCCTGGGACCGATACGCTGCATGGCCTGTGGCCGAACTGCCGGGGACTTTGTGGTGCGCGTAGCAGCCACCCCGCAAAACCAGATGATTATGACCCTGCTCTGCCAGGCGTGCGGGCGCGAAGAAATCGACGGCCTGGTAGAGAGGGGGGAAATGCGCGACGAAGGCGGCCTCCTGATCAACCCCAAGTACGAGCAGACCCTGCTCGACTCCATCATGGCCGCGGGCGAGAACGCCGACACGCCCCCCGAGAAGGTCCCTACCGAGTTGGAGGCCGCAGGGCTGGAGGACAACACCGATGGGTAAGCCCAAGAAGCCCGGTAAGAAGGCCACCAAGAAGGCCACCCCGAAAGCCGCCAAGAAGGCCGGCAGGAGAGGCAAACGGGACGTTCCCCCCCCGCCGCCGGACCAACCTCGCTGGGGCGCCACCCTCAAGGTGGGCAGCATCGGCCCGCGCGAGGTCACCGTTCGAGAGCCGCTCAACCAGGCCGCCGTGGACAGCATGAGCGAGCAGGACGCGCTTGGGCTGGTCCTATCGGTACTGTGTCGCAGACTGGAGAGCGAACTGGGAGAGGTGGGCCTCCTCCTGGGGGCGTTGAAAGGCTGGGCTGCCGACGATGCCCTGAGAAAGTCTGCCGTCACCAAGGGCGGCGGCTAGGCCCGACAGATCACCCGCACGCTCACCTCTCCGGTCACCGCGTCGCGGGTAGTCGTCACACTGACGAAGCGCAGCGCCTTGTGGGCGGCACGCGCAATCTCTCTGGCCTTCTTGTAGTCGATCAGGCTCCACGCCATTTCGGGATCCAGCCTTTCGGCCACGGAGCGTAGGTCGGCATTCTCGGTCGTGGAGATCACGCATGTCTGGTCGTCCCAGACCGGCACGTCGAAATACTCCCGGTTGGCGTCGAGCCAGTCGTCTATGTCCTGGTTGGTAGCTGCTGCGCTCACGATGCGAACCCTCCCTCTTGCCGTCGCCAGCGGACGGTGTGCTGCCAGTTTTCGGGGCCGGCCAGCGCGGTGACGGTGAGGTCGATATTGTCGCCGCTCCCACCAATCGAATGGGTGACACCGCCCCCCACTGGCGCCACCACCGTTGCGCTATTCACCGTCATGCCGCCGCCTGTGCGGCTCGCGTAGACGAGGAAGGACGTGAACTTGAAGTTGTCGCCGGTGTCCCGCGCCGAATGTATGTCCACCATGAGGACCATGGTGTGCTGGTCAGTGTCTAGGGTGTCCAGCGTGAGGGAGGCCGGCGTAGTGGTGGTCGTGGTGATGTGGCTGTTCTTGGTGACCCACGCCTCGCCGCGGAACCCGTTGGTCGTCACACGCCGGATGCCACCGCTGAACGCCAGGAAGTGCTCGTGGGCGACGATGGAGTCTGCGTCGATGGCGTTGCCGTCCGACATGACGGTACAGCCGTCGAACATTACCCGGGACTGCCGACCGGAGGCGAAGCCGTAATCCCCCCGCTCACCGGCGACGTTGGCTCCACCGATCCGGTTGCTGCGGCCGCCGGGGATCGTCGCGTACTGCGCGGCTGCGCTGATCACCACGCCGATGTTGTTGGCGAATCCGCCGCCGATGGAGCCGTAGTCGCCGCGGAGTTGGTTGAGATCGCCTCCGACTATGCTTGACCATTCCGAGGTTTGCGAGGCGCTTGGCCCAATGTCGTTATCCTCGCCGCCACCGATGAAGCTGTTGCTTCCGCCGAATATGTTGTTGCGCTCACCGCCGCAGATGGCGCTGAATGAGATCGAGCCGCTTCCGGGCTTGATGATGTTGGAGGTGCCGCCCCCGATTACGCAGTTGCTGGCGTCCCCCAACGTGTTGCTGTCACCGCCGCCGATAACGGAGTCCGACATGCCGGTGTTGTCGATCTCGTTATCGACACCTCCACAGATCACGCAGAAGTCGTTGTTGGACTGGATGATGTTGTTTCGGCCCGAGAGGATGGCGGCATAGCTGGTGCTGGCCCCGAAGATGCCGCGGTTCGTCGCCGTCTCCGACTGGAAGTTGATATTGCCACCGCCGAAGGACGTGACTGCAATGGTCGGGCTGTCGGCTCCCTTGTCAGCGAGAAGTTCGTCGCCGCCCTCGGTGTTGTCAACACCAGGGCGCCGTAGTACCCCGTTGATGCTCCCCGTGCGAGCGAACCGCGCGAAGAAGTTGTTGTGGGCCTGGGCCACCTCGGCGTCCGTGAGGAGCCGGTTCCACATGAACACGACGCCGATTTGGCCGTCGAACGTACGGTCGTCGCCAAGCCGGTTGCCGATGAAGATGTTGTTGCCCGCGTCGGAGACCGCAGTGCCCGATGGCCCCGCGCCGGTGTTGTTGGAGTCAACCGTCCGGCCCTGCACATCGATCACAGGATCGTTCGCAACGTCGGTGTCGTCGTACCGGATGGTGATGCCGTTCCAGCCGTCGCGCTGGACCGGGCGCCCGTCGGTGTCCCACTGGGCGTTTCCGCCAGTGAACTGTCGGGCAAACTGAACACCCAGGACGCCCGTG
>Ga0114923_10000426_pt1 | contig 34492 bp, 52 predicted proteins | sample SumtaG_FD_89578 | JGI IMG/M metagenome (GOLD analysis project Ga0114923, IMG submission 89578) | Deep subsurface microbial communities from Indian Ocean to uncover new lineages of life (NeLLi) - Sumatra_00157 metaG | ecosystem: Environmental > Aquatic > Marine > Oceanic > Sediment | place: near... | reverse complement strand
TGATACAGGTGGCCGTCTATGTTGCCGGTCATCATGTAGTCCCGTCCACCGAGATTGACCACAACGGCACTTAACGCATCCAGCGACACAGGCCAAGTAACCTTCGCCCGCAGCCCGCCAGCCGCGCTCTGTTTCGCATGACTCGGGTGATAGTGCAGCAACATCAGCTTCGTGTTGTCACCATCTGTCTCTACCGTCTTGCCGTCAGCCTTGAACTTCGGAACGTACGTCATTTCCAGTCGATAGGTAGCTGGGTTATTCCTCAGAACAATCTTATCCAGAAAGTCCGGACTTACCTCGTTGTCCCAATCGACATCATCCGTTAGTACATCCCATCTGGCTCCATCGGTGACGACCAAGCCGTAGGGCGAGACGTACGCGAGTCGTAGGCCATCACCGAACGAGAATGTAGCTGCTGCCATCGCATTGACGCAGCCGAAGGCTCCGTCGATTTCAGAAATAGCTCTTTCCGTTTGGAACGCACTATCGTCGGGTGTAGGTAGAGTGTTAATCCTCCACGCACTATCCCGAAGAAGCACCACAACTCCAGTTTCCCCAAGCGTACGAATAACTCTAACTTCATCATGTGCCTTTGTGTTGAAGATGAAAATGTGTGTTGCCGGAAACGCGTCTGGTTGGTTGGTGAAACAATATTGCACCTGACGGGGCGCGTTCACATTGTTCAACAGAATCGCCTTCTCGAAAACGTCTCCTGTGGTTGCAATAGGAGGCTCGCGGAACTTCGCTGCGGTACTTGTCTCTCCTGCAATAGTTACCGCGACAGTCGGGTACAGTGCTCCACTCGGTAAAACGGAGGTAGTACGCGTATCATCAATGAACAACGTCGCTATCGCAGCCGAGCCAAGCGAAGCGCCCGCAGGATGAACGCCATTAGCTCCCGTGGCGTACGCCTCCCAGTGCGTAGCATCGCTATTAGCAGGAGCGGGGCGATAGATACGCGGCGTGAGCGTTGCTCCTGTTCCGGTAAGGACAACCTTTGTCCCTCCGTCATCTGCGTTTCGTCTGAGAACCACTCCATCCGCATCACGTACCTGCTCCTCAATCCAGTACGTCATGGTAGCGCCGGAAGCAAGAACGAAACCTGCTCCAGTACCGCCATCTGTTACAACGGGTGCGACAGCGTTAACCACCATTCCATGTAACGTCCATACACCAGCGTTGTCTCTCTTACGGTTGCGGTTCACCCCGTCCATAAGGTAGTGCGCGTCATTGAATTGGACGCTATCGAGCGACGTGGCTCCAAGTGCCAATCCCGTTACTGGAGTTGAAGTCGTACCGACTGAGATTAGTCCTAATGCTATCGTCAGGGGCATTTCAACATAGGTCGCTCCCACTGATGCCAGAAGCGTGTCCTGCGTCGTACCGTCATATTCCAACCAGCGAATACCCTTAAGTGCGGAAGCCTCGGGAGAAGAGGTAGCTTGTCCTCGCCCCGGAATCTGCCAGATACCCGGATTGTTCGGTTTGTAGTACGCATCCTTGGCTTTCGTCACCTCACCCTCAGCAAGCATAGCTGCGTCTCTACTGGTGACTCTACCGCCGTTGACTAAGACTATGCGTGGTCCGGGCATTTTTCTTCCTTACTTAATGTTGGTGAAGTAACATCCATAGGTGGTGCCTGCAACGGGTGTGCCAATAAACGTAAACGTCGCCTGCGTTACGCTTGTGGTGACGGTCCAAGTGGCGGTGTTCGGAGCGTTAGCATCTCCTCTGGTCGCTACCACAAACGGCTTTGTGGTAAATGTTCCATCTTTGAACGTCAAGGTAACGTCTGGATTTGCACCCGGAGTAGCTGCCCCATCTACGGCCACTTGGAAGAATCCTCGGGAGTCTCGGCTTTCGTACGACCCAAAGGTTAGGACCGCCGCTGGAGATCCCCAGTTTGCGTGAGTAACGTCGTAGTCTCCTGCCACATGCTGCGTGCCTTGCTGGGCAACCAAACGACGAGCGTCGATGTCCCGAAATACTGTCACGTCTCCTGCGTCCACTACCAGAAGGTTGTCCCTAGCGTCAGCGTTATTTCTTATAGCGAAAGACGTTGCACCCGGTTTGATGATACTAATTGCTTGACTAAAGATAACGTCTGCCGAAAGGGTAGTGTCTCCTACGACTACCAATGCGGCTGACAACAGAAGGGACTTACCGGTCAGGCTAGTTCCGGCTGCATTGAGAGATAATTGCGTTACTCCTCCAACCTTCCACTCGTAGGAGTTACCTCCCGGCGTGCGCTTAGTGTCCCAAATCCACCCCTTTTCCGTCGCACTGAAGGCGTTCGAGATATACTCATCGCCTCCTTCAGCGGTCTGGTTAACCAGCAATGTCTTTGTGCCACTCTGCGTAACCAGACAATCGTACATCGCGTTATCGACATAGCAGAACGCCACGCCTAACGCGTCAGTGGTAAGTGGATTTGCCTTCGTCTCCGACCCTGCCGGATCATTAAAGATAGACGGCAACGGCAACGCGATAGTCAGGCGCGTCACGTCGTTGACCAAACTTGTTAGCCCCGGCGCGGCCACCGTAAGTTGTATCGCAGAGGGCTGCGTCAGCACCGCTCGCCCCGTCTGACTGTCGTTATCTGTATTCAGCGTGTCTCCGACATCAATCGCACCTTGTGCATGGATGTCGATTGTCGTTGGTCCAGTGGTGCCATTAACCGTAGCACCTTGACTACGCACCTCAACCGTCGCCCCGCTGATCGGGAGCCCTGTGGTAGAGTCCGTAATGACAACCCTGAGTAAACCTTTTTGAGCCATTATGGCCTCCTAAAAATCCGGGTAGCCCCGGTATTCCATCTTGAGCGTTTCCTTGATGGCAGCGGCGATTTGTAGCTGATCTCTCGCCTCTCGGTACGTTCTCGTCATTGCAATCAGAATTGCCAGCGCCCGCTGGACTATCCCTTCCTCGATTTCCTCGGGGACGTTAAGGGTATCTCCGACTCCAGAAGGGATAAGTATTCTCCGGAAGTACTCCATCCGCATCGTCGGCCAAGTTAGGGGAGTGGTCAACTTCGGCCACACCGTAACGACACCCGTCTCATGTACATTTCTTGCCGTGTAAACTAACGGCATCGAGCCGGTTCCTCTTCGGTCCCACGCTTGGAAGATGAACTCTTCCCAAGGGAGCCAGCTAAGCGTCCACGTATTCTCGTTGCTGCTGTCCAGCAGAGTTGCTGCTAACGGGGCACGGAAGGCGGCTGCAAGGGTAAAGTCAGTCTCCGCCGTCAGCGTGATGTCCTGCGTTACCCTGTTAAAGTTCCACAGGATACCATTATACTCCCGAACGGCCATCTGCAAAGCGAGTTTAGCCTTCTCCTGTGCATCAGCATCCTCAGTACCTCCGGTAAATTGGAGGAGATCCGTGAGGATGTTCCCACACGTTCGGTTCGTGTTTTGCTGCGGAAAGTCCGCAGGTGGGGTGATAAAGACTAAACTCATGGGTTACTCCTTAGTTGGCAGTGGCTGCACGATGTGCCGTCTGCGCAGCCTTACTCGTCTGCCCGCTTTTCTCGGTTTCGGCAATTTTATCAAGCTGCTCCTGAATCAGTCGTTGTTCCTCGATTAGTCGCACCTTGTTAGTTACCTTCTCTGTGCGGTGTGCCAGTACTTTCTTTGCTCGGATCGATTCCGCAGTTTCAAAGATCGGCTTGATGTAATTCCTCTCATCGATCTCGATCCGGTTGTCGCCCTGATGTTCCATCTCATGCAGGACAGCTCCCGTACGGGAGGTAAACTCGCCATCGCAGCCGGTAAATTGACACATATACCGAACCCCTTCCGACGTGTTAACGACCTTCATTGCCTTCGGGCGTAGATCCCGTAGTTTGCTGTACTGCGCTTCGGTCACACCCCACAGGAACGTACCGGAATACTTCATTCCCGGCTCGCCTTTGCGGAAGCGTCCGACCTTGAACGCGTATTTACCGGGATCTAATTCCAGTGCAGCGCTGCCTGATACGTGTGCACTAAAGACACAATGACGCTTAGGTAGACTCTCGACGCGGACTTTTGAATGGCGTGGAATCCCACCTCTTTCTTTAATTCCTTTGAAGATGAACGTAGGCATTGCCTGTCTCTCCTACCGATTCACTATTGCTACTTAAGTAGCCCCACCGTTGGACCCATCGGTTTGGTCGGGTGGTCGCGGTCCCATCGCGCTTCCTTCTTCTTTTCGGATATACGTCTGGTGTTAACGCTAACGTCGTGGTGCATATTACATAGCTTGTTCCCCTGCGAGGTAGCCTTATTACGATTACCCTCACGGAAACATGCCACGCACCAGCCGTCCATGCCAGCGTATTCTAGGCTTACTTGGAACGTGCCTTCGAGTCTTCGTTGGCTACAAGCCCTTGCTTTGATGCACTTGCTGAAAATCGACCGCCACCCCTTGCGCAGAATCTCCTTTGCACTGCCGTCATATAGGGTCCACTCTGGTATGGAGCCAAGGTGGAACGCAGAAATCTTGATAGACTTCGGCTCCCCCGGCTCACCCAACCAAAGACAAGTCATTCCTTGCTCTTTGCCGGGATACCACCCAAAGTGGTCAGGCAGAGGTACTCTGATGTTGGGATTGATTTTCTGTAGACCTGTGATAAGATCCGTGGAAGAAATTGCCTTCCCGAACGGATCTGTCAGGCTGTGTGGAGCGCTCATTAGCGGGGTGTTAGGTGCTGCCATCATACCTCCCACGATTTGAAGAATGGGGGTGAGTTACCCCACCCCCATTCGGTGTTTCGTAAAACCTAGACGCCGATACCAGTGGCATCTGACAGGATCTCAACGATCCGATTCGAGTCAAAAGCCTCGGTATCGAACCAGACGATCCAACCAATCGTTCCGGCGTTCCGGAGCGGAAGGTCAACCCGCTGCTCAGGGTTGGTGATGATAACGCTCGGATCCATCAGGTTGCTGTCGATGGAAACCGCGCCAAAGCTGTTGTCGGCAACGATGTAATTCAAATCGTCATCCGGCGAAGCCCCAGCGTCGCGCTGGATGTTGGTCGAAGTCTTGATGATACAGCCATATAGTGCAGCCGTAGGCACCGTGTCCACGAAAGGCGTGGTAAGCGCACTCTCGAAGTCACTGGACTTCGCTTGGAACCAAACAGGAGCACCTTCGCCCATCATGTCATAGGCGGCTTCAACCGAGAACAGACCGGCATAGAAACTTCCACCGGGGGTCATCGGATGAGGCTTGGCGTCATTCTGCTTCAGTTCCTGCACAGCGACACGGATGTCTTCCGCCGTCAGTGCAGTACCAGCATCGTTGGTATTCGTGGTGTCACCGAGGGCGTCGTTGTACACCAGAGTATCGAGCGTGAGCGCAGCCTGATAGCCTGCGGCCTCGACGATAGCCTCCTTAGTACCGGACGCTGCGGTCTTCAACAGAAGCGCGGACACATCAAAGAAGTCTCCGTACTCCTGAAGCACACCATGAATCGGAGTCGTAGTGAGATCTTCACTCGAACCCGGAGTACTACCCTCAGTCAACGGCGTAGTTGCAGCCGTAGGGTTACTGAGGAACTGCCAGCGGACCGACTTACCACTCGATCTCGGAGCGTCTTCAAAGGTGGCGAGAGGTAGTGCAATCAGGTTCCTACGGAGGGTCTTAACAAAGACCTTCGCATGGAACATATCCTGCAACAGATTCGCGCCAAACTTGGTAACTCCAGTATGGGCAAAAGTCGATCCGGTTTCAGTCAAATGTATTGCCATGACTTAAAACCTATGTGCGTTTACGTGGATTCCTCGCCGCCTTAACGGGATCATCGGGATCCATATTAACAAGACCCTTTTCGACCATCTCTTCGGGAGTCATGTTCTCTAGATCCAAATCCTCCGGTACGTCAACGGAACCATCTCCGCTGATAACGCCGAGTCTCCGGAATTTGGCTGCTTCCGTGTCGGATTCAGCCTTTGCTTGTCGTGCTACAGCTTGTGCGCGTTCAAAACGCTGGAGTTTCACATCCTTGTAAGCGTTTCGTAGAGTCTTTTCCACGTCCAGTTTGACCTTGCCGGTCATTGGATCCCGAGTGAAGGCAGCGAACTCGCCCTTGGTTTCGCCCGCCAAGAGTCCATCCACTTCCTGCGCGATTGTCAGGCCATCAGGCTTTTCTTTGCTGTCTAAATCAGTGTGAGTCTGCCTGAAGCCAATCAATCCCAATTTACTGTCGGTCGGGTTCGGGGCCATGTCGTCTATACTCCCTGCGTCGTGTGACGCGGGCCTCGCGTTCGACTCTCCGCCGCCGTCAATGTCGCCGTACAGTTCCCTGTACTGTCCGACCTGCGCCGACTGTCGCCCATAGGCACCTCGGAGGTTGTCGTAATTTCGTCTATTGGCGCTAGCTTGCGCAGTGGCATCCGCAACCTTCAGACGTTCGGCCTCCAAAGCCGCACTAAGTTCTATTTCTCGCGTAGAAGGCTCATTTGTCCCTTTCGAGGAATCGCCGCCTTGCGCACCATCAGTACTGCCTTCGGGGGTGTTACCCTTATCCGAATCTGCCATTTACTCTACTCCTTCGGGGAAGCCGACGTATCGGCAACTTGTCCGGTTTGCCATCCACCAAAGCGCTCGATAAGATCCTCAAGTGCTTTTTCGTAGCCTGTCCAGTAAGCGGTCAGGGGGTGGCTGGTGATTTCTGAAAACCTTTGCAGCTTGGCGAGATCAATCGCCGGTTGTAGAACCTCGGGAATGAAGACATCCCGGCAGGCGCGTGCCCGCGCCCAGTGCATTAGTTCAACCGCTACCCGTTCATCAACGGACGGCTCCTTATCTTCCTTCTGTGCTTCGACATCCTGCTGAGCCTTCTCGATTTGCCTAGTCATGCCCGGACGTATCCGGGCCAGAAGGCTGCGGAAGGCCATTGAAGCTGCTGGCTTATCTTCCTCTTCAGCCATTACGCTAACCTCTTGCCTCCGAGTTCGGCCTCTTGTGCCTGAGAGCCGACTGGTTGCTCATCCGGTCGCGCCTTACCTGCGGATTGCGGCCCACCACCACCGCTCTGATTCCCCGGTTGCGCCCCACCTGCTGCCGCTTGTTTGATCCCCAACTGGAGCATGATGCGCTCCAATGCCAGCTTCACAATCTGTTCAGCGTCAGGGAAGTCCAGTACCTCTCGGAGATAGGCGACAGCCACCTCCGGAACAGTCATCAGCACCTCGGGGGTAAGCAACTTAAGTGCCTCCCGGTACTGGATGCTGCGCTGGAACTTGCTCTGCGTCTGCCGACTTCCGACGAATCGGATGTCGGCATCGACATTGATCTGGTCGAGCGTTACGTCGAACTTATCGCCCTTAAGCGTTGCGATGTAGCCATCGTCAAGTGCAAACTGCCGTAGGCGACTGTGAAGCATACGGCCAATCTGAGGGTAATCTTCCCTCTCGATCAACCCAACCATCGTCTCGACCTTCTGTGACGCCAGCCGAACCACTTCGCTCGCTTCGGTTGCCGACTTCTCGGTCGGGCCTTCGAGCGGGTTGGCCGAGCCACTTGCCTCTCGCATCATCAGCTTACGCTCAATGATGGTCTTACTGGCAAATTGGAGGACGTTAAGATCGCTCTCCAGAGGCTTCACCATATCGGGGTTGCTACACGGAATAACGTCGTTAAGACGCCGTGCGCGTAACCGCCGAGGGTCGCCACCGAAGCCACTGCCCATCAGCAGGGGACTTCGTACGGCAAGGTTGGTAGCGTCCGTCAACACCATCAGGAGGTTATCCGCTGTATCCTGTAGGAAGCGAACGACTTCCGCAGGGGACAGGCCGTAAAAGCGCCCGCTGACCGGATTCACGACAATTTCCTTAAACGGCTTCATACCGTCCATGAACGGAATAATGTGGGAACGAACGATCTCGTCCCCCCATAGCGTAATGACCCGATTGGTTGACTTGTCTCTGCCTCTCGGCCTCCACGGGAGTTCGCCATAGTACTCAAACCCACCGATGGAGCCGACCTTGCTCGGCACCTCGTCTGCCATGTGCGGGAACGGCCCTTCGGGCGATCCCGTCTTCTCTGCCTTAACGCGCTCGGCGTTCTCGAAGCGTCGAATCACTTCCCGAACACGCGCTAAATCGTAGACCTGACCGCTACCGTATTGAATCGCATCGCTCTTGCTAATCTTAAAGCGCTTCGCTACGCCGGTCATGTCCTCCTGAATCCGCGTACCTCCGGGGTCAGGATAAAAGTCCCACAGTGAAACCTCACGTTGAAGCGGGGCATCCCGCCAAACTACCTCGGTAATCGCCAAGTCCCAAATTATGGCTCCCTGCTCATCGAGCATAGGCTGACCATCCGATTGCAGCCGGGGAACTTGGACGACCTGTTCACGGGTGCGCGTAGTCCATCCCATTTCCAGTACAGCAGTACCGAAGATGAACGCATCCTTGAACAGTTGGTAATGGGTGCGATATACACCGGGCATATCCAGCAGAGCCATTAGCAACCGCGAGATCATTCGACTCTTTTCAGGGTCATCGAGTCCGATAGGTTGAGCCGTAATGTAATCCGGCTGACCTAACAGTAAGCCCATCGCCTGTGAGGTTAAAGACTCAACAATCTGGTGAGTCTCAGGATCTTTCAACCGTGGTCTAAACTCTTCGTGTATTCTGTACCTCGCGGGAGCCTCTGGATGATAAGGAGGCCACACACGCTGTCCATGCTGTAGCCCAAAAGGCACAACGAGATAGTTCTCCAGCACCTCGTCCCACACTGGAGCGAACTGCTTCTTGAGGTTGTTGGACTTCTCGATGAAGTCCAAGACAAACTCGCGCTGCATATTCCGCTCGAACGTCTCGACGTTAATAATGGCGGGTGCTGTCGCCGTGCTCTGAGGGTCGGACATTACTTCCCCCTACACAATCGCTGCATAGATTTCCGCAGCTAAGTCGCCCGTAGTACGGGTGAATACTAGCCGATCCGGTAGTGGAATGGCATGATTCGGGGAGTTAGCATCCTTGCCATCGAAGGCGGCATCAAGAACAATCACTGCAAGGCCGGTTGCGACAATCGCCGCCGACGCTCCAATGGTTATCAAGTTTCCCCCAATCCGCTTTTGCGCTGTAATCACCCAACTTGGCGTGTCTGCGGCCACTGTTACGTTAGCCGTAAGATAAAGTTTGCGGGCGGCTCCCTGTGGAGCGGAAGAGGCATCAAGATCTACAGTAGTAGTAATACTGATGGTCCCCGCCGTTGCCCCAATCCGTCTAAGTGTACCCATGATTTCTCCTATACTGAGAACAAGTACGCTCGGGCAAATAAGTTACCTGACGTACGAGTGAAGACAATTTGATCGGGCATGGGGATAGCGTGGTTCGGCGTGTTAGCCTCATTGCCTTTGAACACATCGTCTAGCTGCGTCATCTTAATGCTAGCTCCGGTCCCTACCATAGCTACCCCCAATGAGAGGATATCAATGGTCTGCCCACCTAGCCGTTTCCGGTAAGTGAACGCCCAACTTCCAGTGTTCGTTACGTAATGCACCACGCCAATCAGCTTAGACGCAGCCCCACCGGGGGCGTTATCTACGTTGATCGTCTCGGTAGCGGAAATAGGATTAGCAGACGTTTCCGCAAATAGGTTGGCGTTCCCGTCGCCATCGGCGTCCGATGCCGTAAAGACATACACATCAGCGCTGATAGACCCGGCGACTGCCTCTTGGAAATCAAGCTGCGTTCCGTACGGAACCGGCGTTGCTGGTGTGGAAAGCGTCTTTCCGTCATGCCAAGGTGCTAAGGGGACTGCCTTAAGCCCGGTGGTCGTTATTCCGGTAAGTGAGGCAAAGACCATTCCTCCGTTGGCTCCAGAGGTTAGAAGATGATCCAGATTAAAGGTCCACGTTCCGCTAATCGCCGTAACGTCAAGGAAGACTGTCCCGGCCTCGGCACACCCATTTGGCATACGTCCGCCTACCACAAGGGTATCTTCGGTGATGGCGCTAACGCTGCCTAGCTTGATCAGCTTACCCATGTACCTCTCCGATTACAGCGCCCACCGGATAATGCCACCGACAGTCGCGCCGTCCGTAATGGCACCGGCCTCGACGTTCTTGATCTGAAGACGCATACCGGCCACAGTCTCAGGCTGGTCCGAAAACGGCAGACCCTCACCCGTAACCTTCGTCTCCGCAGCCGCGTCCGCCAGAACCGGCGTAACCTCAGTCAGTGCGACTCCGTTGGTGGTCAGGTCATGCTCAAGAGTCATGTCATGGTTCTCTGACCCCGTACCAGCGTTCTCGATCACAACAGTCCAGTCCAGCACCTTAGCGCCATCACCGGGACAGCGAACAGGCAACGCTAACGCAATGTCACCATCAGCGTTAAGCATGTCTGCGCCAACAAAATACTGGACAACGATGTTATGAATCCCTGCTCTAACTTTTCTACCCATCATACCCTCCTTGGCTCGCCCGAATATCGGGGCCGTCCTGCGTTAATCCCCACAGTACCTCGTACGTTGCTGCTCGTAGTCTTTCTGAGGTTTCCTCGCCCAAATGGGCCGCTCCGAGTAGAACGTACTGAAAATCGGCGTGTACTGATCGGCAATAGCCGGGTCCGCCGTGTAGCCCGCACAGTCGATGTTATCCTTCAACTCGACCTGTGGGTAATCCTCAACTTCATCGAGCAATGGTTTCGGGTTGCTGCACTCCTTGGCGATGTGGACACGTCCTGCCTGCAAGGCACCGAGGAACGACGTTATACGCTGTTCCTTTCCGGTTTGCTGTGTCTTCAACTCGATGAGGTTGAAGGCAAGCCCTGCGGTCACACAATCGTTACGGAGGTTAGTGCCGAAAGACTTGCCGCCTCTCTCTTCCGGCGCAACGTCCACGACACCCCACTTTTTCATCATCCGCATTACTTCTTTGCGGCCATCCAAGTCGGTCATATCGTTGCTGGACGTTAAATCTAACAGGCATTGCATTACCTGCGTCCCAACACGCCAAAACGCCCACGCTTGAATCGAGGCGTTGCAACCCTCTCCTTGGTTCTTCGTGCCCTTCCATGCCGGGTCAATCGTGATAACCCGCCAGCTATCTATTGGGATATCCTGAACACTGATGTACCGGAACCATGCTAAATCAGCAGCAATCATTGCGGTGGTACGCGGATCGTTCTGCATCTGCAACCAGTACATGATGTCACTGCCGTTACGGCTGATTTCCTCCTGCCGTATCGCTTCCAGCACCTCCATCGTATGCCGGGTGGGAAAAGTTAACGTCTCTTCGCGCGTCCCGGCTCCAATGACCACGCTTCTCATGTTTTCATTCTTAAGCATCTTGCCCCACAGGTCATGGATGTGGTAGCGGGTGCCGTCATGCCACTTCTTCCCGGCCTTCATGTCAACCGTATAGAGGAAACCGTTGTACCGTAGCTCCGTATCTTCTCTCATGGTCTTGGACTTAACGTGCTCTTTGACCACTAAATCGGAGAAGAAGATGTCGTCGAAATGGTAGCCCGTCAGGTCGCCAGTTAACCCACTGGAAACAACGGACTTAGCTCCGATGCCTGTCAGCATCCCTGCGCACGGCCAGATGAACTCTTCCTGTGTTCCAAAATCGTCGGTACTTGCGAACTCGCTCCACACCGTTCTGAACCACTTATGCGACCGGGACTTCTCCTTAAGTCGCATAAGGTTTATACTCGCCTGCTTCGCTTTTTGATGGAGAAGTGCTAATCTCTCATGTTGCCCGTGCAAAAGATACCGACGCAGCGTGGCGAACATAGGGGTAACGCCGTGTTGGAATGTGGACTTAAAACTGTCTCGTTGTGCCAAGAGCAGAAAGCCAGCATCAGATCCCGGTTTGGAGAAGTAGTACTGAAGTGCCGGTTTGGCGAATCGTTCCTTGTGGAAGGGGGCATACAGAAAGGAAGGATCTCCTCTAACATTGTCGAAGAAGAGATTTTCCGCAAGGTAGTATATGGGATTGTGGTCCTTAACTCTAGCTTCAAAGCCGCCTCCAACCTCTTTGTCAAGAGTGTCGATTGCCTTCCTTAAATCCGGTTCGTCCCACCGCTTACGCAGTTCTCCCTCGGTGCAGACACTCAGATCACGTGCCCACCGGATAAGAAACTCTTCCTTAGCCTGAGTGCTCTGAGGGATCATCTAGTGTAAGACTTCTCCGGTGGTAGGTGCCCCAAGGATGCTCTTTGCAAGGTCGATATTGCTCTGTGCAGCCGCATCTTCTTCGTTTGCGGCATCTTCCAGCAGGTGCTTACCGTCCTTCTTCAGCGAAAGCAGGACAACCGAGCGGCGTCCAGCCGGATACGCATATCTGGCACGATGTCCCCATGCTTGTCAGTAACTTCCGCGTCCATCGCTTTCATCAGGACGACCTTAGCTTTCGCCACAAGTACTTGCCACTTAACGGCTTGCGCTCGTAGGTACTCGATGACCTTAGACACCAGAGCAGGGTTCTTAAATAGCCTGTCGATCTCCCCATTCGGGTCTGAATAGCCCGCCTGTCGGGCGGCTTCAGTCAGAGTAAGCAGATTCTTGCCGAATCCGGTAGCGAAGGCGTCCTGCTTTTCGGTCAACTCCTTGTGCTTAGGCATACTTATGCTCCTTAACGACCTGTTAGTGTTCATCACCTAATATACCACAATATGTAGTGGGGTGCAAGTTTGGCGAAACTTCGTGCAGACAAAGAAAAAGCCCGATGCCGAAGCACCGGGCTTATGTTGGGAGTACTAGTATTTACGGAGCAGGAGCCGTCGCACACCCCGATGGCCCCGAACCTCCATCGTTCCGAATGCGGCCCTCGTAGATAATCTCCGCTGCTTCGTGCAGCACTCCGAGGGCATCTGACCCCCAAAACCGCGTGAAGAACGGACTCCCGGTGTACTTAATCATTTGCGTCTTGGTACACCCCGGGCTTGTGTCGTCCCGCCTAACAACGAATCTTGCAAGCCGCCTTGGAAGTCCTGTCCACGGCGGACCAGCATGAGAGCCGGAAAGGTGTAATCCATCAGACTCCAAGCCACTCCCCCCAGAGCCAGCAATGTAAATCGGCACATCGTCCGGGTCGAGAATAAACGAACCTGGCTTCCCATAGAAATCTGTGTCGTTCCACATCATCTCAAACCAGATCTGCGGCGGCACAAGTGATCCATCAAGGCGCTTGACCGTCGAGATCCAAACGTCTAGTTGAATCTCATTGCAGGTCGATTGCACTCGCGTAACCCAAAGCTCAACATGCCACGGCGGGTCACTGCCCGGAGGAAATGCATTCGGATCAGGTATCCCCGAGACATCCCATACGAGATTGTTACATCCTCCCCCTTCACCCGGATCTTCTACGATTTTCCGCTGGGCAAACGCTGGTATAGCCAGAACTAACATCAACAGCGCTGCCACACCCCACGACACCAGAAACTTCCTCATGTCTTAAATCTCCTTGGGAAATAGTGATACCAGACGATAAGCGCCCAACTGACGAACTCCGTCCAGTAACTAACGGCGATGATCCAGTCAAAGCCGTATGTTGCCAGCAAATAAGTGTACATCAGCGCCGTTCCGGCAACGATGAACCACGCGATTGACATGGGCGTACCGACGTTACGGCCCTCCTTGTAGGTTTGATACGCTACAGGCACTCCACAGACGGCGAAACAGAGACCGCCTAAAAGCCCCACAATCTCCACGATCCCCATTAGTCCACCAAGAAGGGCAGGATATCAACTCCTAACCCAACAGCAGGCTCGCTCCCGAAGAAACCACCCCAAGCGTTAACGGGACCGAGCGCGATTCCGCCGATTGCGTAGCCTGAGAAGGAATCTTGCGTCTCGTTCGGTAAATACTCCACGCCTACGTTTGTCCAGAATCTCCCGAAGCGTCTTGGTTTCTTCAAGCGAAAGATGTCTAGCTCTCCGAGCATCTCCGCCTCCTTCTTCTGTCTCTGCCCCTCTTCTTTGAGCGTGAAGCACACCCATTTCTTCGCTGTTTCTTGGGTGTTCAAGTACTTCAGCGGGGGGCACCCGCTCGGGCCTCTTGAGACAGGCTCCGCCTTCACTGGCACACATAACGCTATCGTGAAGAATAGTGCCAGCAGGAATGATGTGCATGACCGGACGAAGTGCATTGATAACCTCCTTCTCATCCAGCTTAGTCGTCGATGTAGTCTTTGGCGCGTTTGAAAAGAGCTTCGCCATCAGACTCTTCCACGTCTTGCTCAATCTCTGCCACATCTGCGTCAGTGCGGTCCTTAACTGCATCTACCTTCTCCTTGTAGCGCCGCCTACGCCAAACATCCCACATGATCCAAATGACCAGCCCAAAGATTACCGTGAGGACTTGCCAGATGCCGATGCCAATCCGTTTGAGCCAGCCCATGCCTTTCCAACCACCTTTCCGATCCCGCCAGCGAAGAAGGTCGCTGTGGTGAAGTTGACGATCTGGACGAACATAGCGCCCGTCAGACAACTTGTAGCAAGCAGCACCGCCGACACAGCTAACGTCACTAGATACGCCAGCGTGAATCCCGGCCCCTTCCCTAACTTCTCGATAAACACTTCGCTTCTCACTTGAGTACCTTTATCTTCTTAATGCAGCCTTTGGGGATAGCGAAATCTACCATGTATCCCCCATCCTCCGCAGTAGTTTGAACTACAACCACCTTTTCTGGGGTTATTTCAGCCACGGTGCCGAGAGTCTTGCATCTACAGGTAGACACCAGCACAGCCCCTTCATGGCTCCACGGACCATCCGGATCAGCTAGGGCCGCGTCGTCCCAGTAAATCCTTACGTCATCGCCAACCTTAACTTTCCCCGCCTTCGCCATCGAGCACTCCGAGAATGTCTTGCATCTTGACACAGAGCAACTTCCGTTCTCCTAGTTCAATATCGTATCCGACGTACTTGCCGATGACGACTCGTTCGCCTTTCTTGACTGACATATTGAGTTCGTGCGTGCCATCTTCCATCAACTTCCCCGGCCCAACGGCGACAACATCCGCCTCGAACTTCTTCTCTCTGTGTTGGTCAGGGATGAACAGTACCCCCTTCTTCTCGTCACCATCCACCCGCTCTACGATCACGTTATCATGCAATGGTCTAATCATTCCCCACCTACCTTTTTGAGATGGTCTGCACACGGTTCTTAAGCCGCTCGTAGACCTGTTCTGTTACGTTCAGGTCGGCAACACAATGGTCAATGATGTAGTCGTAGTTGTCTCTGCCATTGCCAAAGTGTGCTAACGCCTCTGCCGATGCTCGCTTCCACATGGTCATCTCCAGCGAAGTCTTCCGGTCTAAGAACTTATCCGGGTCAAGCTGTTTGCTGACCCAATCAAGACGGGAGGATGTAAGGCGAGACTTTCCTTGTCGAGCCTGATACATAATATCAATGTGGAAGCGCTTCTCGACTGGATCTTCCCCGCAAAGCATGAGGCGATCATTAAGAAAAGGAATGTCAAACATGATCCCATTCCATGTAATAATCCCATCATACTTCTCAACCTCGTCTCTTAGAAGAATCGACAGCTTCTTGTCCACGATGAGCGGATCCTGCATAAACCCTGCATCGTGCAGCCCAATGACGTAGCCCGGCTTTCCGAGAGGCTTAAAGCCTCCACACAGGAGGAATCCCTGATCTGACTTCAGTGAGGTACACTCCCAGTCAACGATAGCAAATTGCATGGTACTCCCGTTAGTTGTCGTACTGATCAGCAGGGTTGACGTGAGCGCGGGGACCAAGGTGCAAGTCGTATAGGGTTTCAAGCATCCGCATCGTATCCTGATAGCGCTGCTCATCGAGGCTGTCTTTATATTCAATCAGCCTGAAGATACCCTCTTGCGTGTCTTCGATATCAGCCTTGTGCTCCGTCTTCGTCTCGAAGGTAGAGTAGGTGCCAGCTACCATCATACCGACCGCTAAAAGCATCGGAAGGACAATACGCACCCATAGGGGAATTGCACTAAATCTAACGCGGCGCATCACAAACTCCAGTCATGTCCAGCATCGGACCCGGATCGACCGCAAGCCACACTTCCATGTGGATGTGATTGACCATCCTGTCCTCCGCATTGTGGTAAGCGGCCACGTTCTGCACAGTCCCCAGCCTCTGCCCCCTTGTCACACGCTGCCGAACGCTGACGGATGGATCGACGTAGTAGAGTTTACATCTGATGCCTTGATAGACACCCGTACCCTTAATGTGCACGGAGCGCATCGCATTTGGTCCCGTATTGCCGTAAGGGTAACTCAGCCTTTCGATCTTCCCGTCAATGGGGGATAACCCATCATCTCCCGGCTCACCGGCTACATCCAGTCCTTCATGCCAGTGATCGCCTCTAGGCGCACGAAATCCTCCAGCGCCCTCGGCATCAATCTTCCGTAGCCCTCGCCACGGAGACACAGGTATCCCAATCGTCGTGGTCATAACCCTAATATACCACAACCTCTAGGGGTACGCCACTCAATCGGATAAGTCCTTCTATTGCAAGAACTTAATCGCATCGACCGCCGCTCGGAGGGTGGGGACACATATCGCTGCCATTTCCTCCACGAACGGGTGCTCAATGATGGAGGCATGATCAGCCACCACAATCAGAGGCTTACCGAGCGTGTCAGCGATGCCCATTTCCGCCCATGTGCCGATGCTAGGGCGTACCAGCCTCTCGATTCCGAGGGTGTTAAGGAGGACAATATCGCACCGCTTGATGTCCTCCTTATCCCTCGTCACGAACAGCCTAGCCGGAATGTCAGACCGTAATCCATCGGCGCTTATCTGCGATAGGTTCTTTTTGCGTAGCGGACTTAAGGAGGCAAAGCCAGCCTCCAAAAGCTGCTCGGCAACCGTCTCCCGCCATTCATGGGTAACGGAATTGCCGGTAATCGTGCCTGCTAAGTAAACAGTCTTCATGGTCTGTCGTCCTTTTCTGGGTGAAGGGCAATCATCTCTCGCATCATCATCAGATCACAGATGGCGTGGTCGAGATGGAGCAGTTTGCTTTCTTGATCCAAATCCTCTCGGATGCACCAGTCTGCGAGATGCCGCTGCGCTGCTGCGTAGAGGCGCATGAAAGAGATGCCTTTCTCCCAATTCCGGTCGCCGTACTTCTTGGCTCCGTAAGTTAGCACGGTAACGACACCATGCAGCGCTCGAACCGGCACTAAATCGTACCGCAACTTGTCCCCATCCCACTTGTTGCCAGCCTCGTCCTTAATCTCGCCGTGGATGTCAACGAGCAAAGGTGCATCCACTAATGTCCGGTTGGCGTCCGCATCCCACTCATACTGCCCCGTCTCGTCGTTATAGTGGAACTTAGGCGTCCCCATCATTTCCTCCATCGTCTTCCGGATTATCTTTTCTTCCGTCTCCAGAAGTGATAGGAGCACCATCCGATCCCACGATGCCATTTGGCTTACCAGATCCATCTTCAGAAACTTTATCCTTTTCTCCCTTATCTGGTTCAACCGCCTTAAGAAGTGCTCTCCGTCGTACATACAACCAACCTCCTTCCTTAGTACGCATCATGGCATCGCCCTCATGCTGATCGAGAAAGAGGGCAATCTTCTCGGCCTCTTCGGCACTTGTCACCATGATCTTCTGCTCCAAGCGTTCGGCGTCGTATGACGCCTTCGCAGACTTCTTTTCCGCAGCTTTCTGGGCTTGTGCGTTCGCCGCGAGTTCCTCCACGATGGTCCGCACCAGCGCAGGGTCTGTTGCCACCGCTTCAGTCAATGCAGCCCGAATCTCTTCCTTAGTGGGTTTCTTCGTCGTCTGGTCCGTAGACATCGCCGTTTTCCTCCTTCATAATATCCTCGTAGGGCGCAGCGACACGCCTGTACAGTTCGAGTTTGACGCACTCAAGAATACCGATTGCGTCGTTAACGGTGTCGTAGCTAATCTCCTTTATCCAGTTGATCAGAATCTTCGTGATCAAATAGTTAATGACACCCTTTTTACACTGCTGTAGATAAGGGTGCGTGGCGTGCTTAACGATGTTTTTCATCGTCTTCCGCATGTGTGGGTAAATGTATGGCATCATCCCTCCGGGTCATCAATTCCGTTAGCGCTGGTACTTTCAGGATACAGCGTCTCCGTCAGGGCATCCGGGGTCTTCCCTGCGGGAATCCCGCCATCCAGCAGCATCTGGAACATCTTAGATAAATGTATACCCTCCCCAAGTTGAAATTCTTTCTTGCAGTCCGGACACTCGCCTGTCATCTTAAGTCCGTACTCGCTGTACGACTTCTGTATCGCGCTGCTCACTGAGAACGCTACGGTTGATGGAATGATGATCGGCGGCATTTTTTTCGCGCTTAATGCCGCATATTGCGCGGGGTCTGTAATGGATGGAACCACCTTGTAGTTGTCTTGCTGCTTTTTCAGCTTCTCCAGATAGGCTTTATGGACTGGACTCCATCCACCATACTCTTTGATAAACTTCTCCTTCGGGCTGAGAGCGACTACACACTTCTCCCCATTAACAACAGGCTTCTCCATCTTAGCCTCTGCCTTCTTTAGCTTCTCTACCAGCTTCTTAATATCTTCAGCGGACATTGCATCGCCCGTCTCAGCATGTGCCACGTAGTCCTCCTTCCCAAAGAGACAATCCAAGTACAACTTGTAGAGTGTTTCCGCTGCGCCTTGCGCCATCAACGTCAGTGCCTGCTTGTACGCATAGGCCTTCTCCTTGCTGATTACGCTACCCATAGCTTCCCTGTCTTCGGACACCCAACGCGTTTGAACGTCTTATCATGCAGCAAGGACACTCTAGCCGCAGCCGCCTGCTCGGGTTGTACCCCAGCCTCTTTCCAGACCGCGATATCCAATTCCTTATCGGTCAGCCCTTCGGATGCCCCGACAATCCGGACCGCCATCGCTCTCAGCTTCGCAAAGAACGTAGGGACCAACGACGCGTAGGCTTCAAAGATCCCACTCGACAACTCCTTAACAATGTCGAAACCAATCTGAAGGCTCTCCGCGCTCAGACTCTTAGGATCCCCACCTTCCAACAAATGCACCAGCGCACCCACCTTGAAAGCGTGGACCTGTAATGTATTAACAAAATGGCTCTCCCTTGGACCTACTCTCTCCCTACGCAGCGCCCGCAGTTCCGTATTATACCACTCATCGTTGCATCCCCGCGCCTGCTTCGACAGGCTCATTTTGCAGGAGCCGAACGCCGCCGGGCCGAGGCGATCCTTAAATCTCGGTACGATGACCGTGTTGAAAAAAGTCGAGTTCATCTGCGGTGAAGAACTTTCACATTTCGGACCATACGCGGACACAAACAGGAGCCTCCGCAAAAACCCCGTACTCAACCCTTTCGGATCAAGATCCCCGAACGCTTCCGGCGTTGTGCATCCACCAAGCACAACATACGACTCCCTGATGATCTGTTCCTGATGCGCAATCGTAAGGAAAGTCTCTGCGATCCGTCCGTCCCATACCTTACTTAAGAACAACGAATTGTTGAGCAGATAGTCTCGTCCTCCCAAGAGGGTAGACATCTCTTCTGCTAGGATCAACCCCGGTGCACGTCCAGTCTCTTCGCTATCTTTTGCCAGCCGTCCCCGCAGCGCTTCCATCGTAAAATTCATCGGGAGAATCGGCGCGTTGGGACAGGCCGCGCTAAGAACGGCCAGTGCATCAAGCAGAGCCTCACTCTTTCGGCTACCACTAGGCCCATACAGTACGCAGTAGATATTAGTGAACGTCTCAGGCTTGTAACCCGAGTTGATCATAATCCGCTTATCGACCGCACAGGAAGCCATCACCAGTAACGACATTATCGCAAATCGGTCGGGATACTCAAATGGCTCTGTATACTTCAGGTAGTCTGCGATAAGTCCGTTTTCAGGGACGGCTTTGCGAATCGAATCGGTTGACACGGATTGGCTCCTTCATCGTGATAGTAAAGTGTGACACGCTTCTTACGCATCACCCCTCCACTTTGCTTGCAGTGATAGCAGACCTCAACCGGTTTCGCCGTTTGTAGTAACCGATGCTTTCGCTCCGGATTGTCTCGCTTCAGCCTTGACCTTGCGCCCATGTTTCCTCCGCCGGATTGCTGCGGCACGCGCCTTTCCTCCACGACTACGCGCCTGCTGAGCACCCTTAGACATATGCCGCTCTGGCGGCATGTGAGGATACGGCGTCCTTAAGTTGTACTTCACATTCTCTCGCCATATCCGGATAACCTCCTTGGCCCACTCTACCTTTCGATACAGATTAGGACTGAATCCCTGCCACTTCTGAACGCTGTACGCCCGCCGTGTCCTGTCCCCCTTGCCGCCGAACAGTTCCTTAAGGAGTTGCGACATCGGGATTCCATTCCACCAGTCCCCGGGGATTCTCGAACTTAGGACAGGGTTTCGGACATTTCTCTGTGTGCAGATGCTTCTTACCCCAATTCCACCCTACCATAAAGTCGGCGCGGGAGAAGAACGGCCCGTGCTTAGGGTGTACTGGAAACTCGTCCCACTTCCGCTCCATGATCTTCTTGCTGACCTCATAGAAGGGCGTTAGCTGCTTCTTCGGCACCCTGCCGATGCACGCGTCGTGGTTGGTGATCCACAACTCCCCTCCGTGCTTGTCAAAGACAACCTCCATCAACGGCAAGACCACCTTCATCATAAACGCCACGTTACTTTGCGGCTTGAAGGCCAGCGCTTCCTCTCGATCCATTAACTCCTTTTTGCCGCGCACATAACGAAAGTTGTGGAACCTTAGCTCATAGCCAAAGTAGTTGGTCAAACGACCATCCTTCGTGGTCGTGTAGACAATCTGATCTTGGAAGGACGCCAGCCCTTTTCGCTTCTTGAAGTATGCTAACCGCCATCCCCTCGCTACTAGCGTGTTGGCGTATTCTCGGAGTCGGGAATGTCCTTCAGGAGCACTTTGCAGAAGGCGCTTAATACTTGGAGGACTAATACCAACCCTTTCATCACGCCAATTAAGAAGAAGGAAAGCGGTGATGCGATCCATCGGCCAATCCGCACACGGCTGGAACATTTGCCCATTTTTCTTGTCTCCTAGTCCATAGCCAAGACCGTGAGTTTCCCGCTTGGCGGCGGTGCGCATCGGCCTTAATTGTCCCTCGAACATGACATGCTTAGTCTTCGTCTCGTCCGGGTCAACCTCGAAAATGATCCCTGCGTTAATGGCGTGCACGTCCGCACCGGACATTAACTCGTCAAGCAGTTCCTCGTCCCGGGCCTCCCATGCCATTGCCCATAGCTCAATCTGTCGCCAGTCCCACTCGACTAGAACGTAGTCTTCGTCGCCAGCGCAGTAGATACTCCGCTCAACGTCCTTCTTATTCTGAATGTTTCCCGCTTCCGAGGGACGAACCTTTCGCTCGTCATCGTCGTCGGCACCGGACGCAAATCTCTGCGTCTCCGTTTTGTGCTGTGAGATAACGAAGTGCGTACGGCCATTTGAGTCAACCGGGACGTTGAGTACGCCGAGGGTGTGGATGGCCCGCTGTAGTCCAACACGGGCCTTAAGTACCGTGAGAGTCGGATGTTGCCTGAACAGTTCTTCGATGGCGTCATCGTCTACCTTCGGGACTTTCTTAACGTCCGTGAACGCGACCGGCGAGAGCCCAAGGTGGCCTTCTTCTTCCGGGTGCGCTTTGTCGCCGTGGAGGAGCCAACGCCAGTGGTCGCCCGACGTTTCTTTGAAGATCGGAGTGAGATTTTTAATTCTCGTCTTGCGGCGCGAAATATCCTTTCTATCTGCTTGCAGTTTAGCTCTTGCTTCCCGAACTGCTCCATAAACATTAATGCAGCCGCTACACTTTCTTCGTTGTGTAAGCCCACGGTACTCAGGATGTTTTTCGCAGGGTAATACGGCACCTTTGGATCGCTTGCTGTGTTCGTCGCCCAACTCAGCGGACGCATTTCCGTTGCTACCAATTTCAAACTGACCGAAGAACGCATTGTCCGACTCCTTCTGAAGAAGCTCGATAGAGGCTGCAAGAAATCCCAAGCGCTTTTCGTGTAATGGCTGGGCAAAGGCGCGTGCTGTTTCCTGCAAGCGGTGTATTTCTTTGCGGAACCATTCCTGCAATTCATGGTTTCGGCACTGGTCGATAGGGACGCCCCTGAACCTCATCCTGCTTAACACAGGACCAACAGGCGCGACATAGTTTATAAACGTGGGTAACATGCCCCTCTTTTCCAGCGCTGTCCTTTGTGCACCCCACAATAGCCGAGTATAGATGACGTCGAGTGCACAGTACAATCGTGGGTGCAAACGACTTGGGATCGAAGGGAAAGCCGCTGAATAGAAGGCTCTCATGGTCGCATCTTCTGGATCTTTCCATCCCGGTACTCCGTCGAAGTGCCAGATTACGCTCGTCGGTAGGTTTAGCCATTTTCGCTTCTTAGCCTCCTTGAATGGCGGGCGTAGCAGTGATTCAGCCTCGATAGTATTGACAACCGGCCACGCGACATCGCAATCATGCGTGAGAAAAGCGAAAGTATCGAAGCCGAAGTTGTGTCCAATCTTGACCGTTTGCTCGTCGGCCAACGCTTCTCGAACCAGTTCAATGTACCCCAAGGTCCACGGTACAACACACGCCGTAAGGGGTTCAATGGAGAAACCCACCAGCTTAATCGCCGTGTGCTGCTCACGGGGCGTCTCGATATCGACAGCCATTCTTCTATACTGTTTTCGGGTATCGAGGTACGCCTTAAACCCTTCAACAGTCGGCTCCAAGATAAACTTAAAGTCACGCTTTGGCCCCTCCGAGCACTGCGCCCACCGCTTAGCCCTTGCAATCGCTTGATAGATGCTCGTCCACATTTGGGGCATCCCACGCATAGCAAAGGCAGGGTGAAGCGTGGGACAGATAGTGTGTACTGCGTCTGGTAGCTTAAGCACGGTGTATCGCGTCTCCCTGACAATCGGGGCTTCCGGTATAATGCCAGCCGAACTTTCCCCCGCACCTCCCGCACCGTGCCTCCCGTGGCGGCTCGGTCGTCGGCTTGCGGATGGCGTCGGGTTCATAGCCCATATCACGCAGCGCCCTCTCGTATTCCTTGCGGCCATGTTCCTGCACCACCTCCACCGCGACGGCGACGGCCTTGTCGACATACACCCACGGGCGCACACCGTTCTTCTTGTACGGTTTCAACCGCCGCTCGACCTCCCGCCGCAGGTCACTCATGTCTCTATTCCTTTCTCGCACCATGTGCAGAACACCCCCTCACCGCTTATGACGTGCGGCCAGTGTCCACCGCTCATCCAACAGAAAAACTGACGAATCTTCTGCCGCAGGGTGTTGTCAGTCATTTCATTCCGTCTCCTTCCGCTGCGGCTGCTGGCCGGTGCCGTTGCAGACGGGGCATTCAAAGTAGTCATAGTTGATTGCACCGCTTGGCCTGCTTTCTCTCTCTACACATCTGAGGCCGCTTCCCCCGCACCGCGAGCAGGGCGTGGGGCTAGTCACTCTGCGCCTCCTCATGCTGACGCTTGGCCTCTGCACGCATTCTGTCGCGCCATCGGTCACGCTCGGCTTGCATCTCCCCCACCCGCCGGGCGAGGTCGTTGAAGTCTTGACAAAGCGCACAGTTCTCATCGGTTGTGCCGTAAGCAACATCGTCGTGTCTGCGTAGTCGCAGCGCCTCCACCTCGTCAGCGAGAGTCATCATCCCCTCCTAAAATGGAATACCATCATCCGGAAGCGGCTCATCCCTGTCTGACACGGCCTCCAGATAGTTAAGCGGATGCTCTACCGCATCTACCATCAAATCCCTCTCCGCGTGCGTCCAGCACGTTCCGTGCATCTTCATCATCTTACCGTTGCCCATTACCACCTCAGTCGCATCAGCCCCAACAGGCTGCACGACTGCTCCTGTTACTCTCTTCGCCTTCTGTGCGGCATCTATCTCCGCTAGCTCTACCGAGAGGTACGCCGCCGTGCAATGCGCGATACTTTCTTTTTTCTCGGCCTTCGTTTCTTCTTTCGCTTGGCACTTACGGATGTTCGTAAGATAGACCTCCGTGTAGTCGCCCCCAAGTCCGGTGGTAAGTCTACGGCCACTGGCTCCCACGAACGGACGAAGCCGATGATGTGCTTTCGACGAACATCTACACGTTCCATCCTCACAACTCCCCGGTCCTTCACCGATGATAATATGTCTCCCGGCTTTGTTCCCCCAACCGGGAACATACGGCCCCCCTTTCGTCGCTAGTGGACAACCTTTGCACTTAGGGGGTTTCATCGCAAGCACTCGAACGATTTCCTGCTACATCCACCGCTTCTACACCAACCAACTCGACCGTGCCGAGCGGGGGATCTGGCACTAAAACGGACAAGTCGAAACCCTCTGTCCAGCCCGGACTTGTCTGCCGCCAGAATATATCACGTTTCGGCCCTATTGTCAAGTCTGCATTGCGCCGTTCCGCCGTTAGTACAACCCATATCGGACCCGGTTCCGGCGTGCCGTCACACTGCATCATTGCTATCAGGAACATCACGATCCACATGCTTGCCTCAGAATGTCGTCTTTCTTGGTCCTTGTTGGCGGTTCGGGGCCAAGCATCTTGATATTCTCTCCCCGTCTGTACGCCACACAAACCTCTAGTGCCCAAACCATCTGTCGGTAAGATGGCATAGGCACCGGAAACGGGATCTTAATCCTTCGTTTTGGTTTGGTCTTTGTAGCCCGACGATACGAATAATAATGTTTCAGCCCGGCGCAGCGATAGTTGAGTTTCAACGCCAATCCCATGTACGCATCTGTGCGCCCTTCCAAATCTGACACAGCTTCCGCTTCCCAAACACCACAACCATACTAGGAAAGGGAGCCGGGCCGCTCATTGTAGATCCGTCCGCAGCTACTACATTTCCAAAATGTAGCCGTCCTTTCAGAAACCGAACTTCGGACGCGAAACGGGCCACTATCTCCTGAAACCATTTCGTTTCCACACTTGCAGGTAGAAGCATTACCACTGTCGTCTTCACCCCCGCCGCTTGCTGGAATCCCCTCCGGACGAACTGCGCCGTCGTCTTCGGTCCGTAAGGTGGGTTGCAGAATACTGGACCGGGCCACCAAGGCGACACAAGCGCGTCGTCCTGTTCCGTCAGATAGCCTTTGCATAGTCGATTCTCCTTACTGGCCGCAGCGTCCAGCTTGAAATGAAACTCCGCGTTAAGTTTCAGAAACAGAGCTGGCGGCGTCGTCCAATCCTTCTTCCCGCTCGGGTTCTGTTTGTTCTGCATCTTGCCCACTGGGGTTCTCCTTGTCAGGACACACGCCATCAGGATGATTAACTAGGCATCCTGCTTCTCCAGCAAACTGCTCCTTCGCCAGTCGATCCTTGTACCACTGAGGAAAGCCCTGCACTATGCCCCGTTGGATATCCTTCCAGTGATACCGGAACAGAACGTCCTTGATGGTATCGCCCTCTTCCTCCAGAACGTCCTTATTAATCTCCTTCAGCAGCGGCCCAATGTCCGCAGGCTCGTTCTTCAGAAGATCGGACTCCTTAAGATGCTGAATGGCCTTCTCCCACCGTGCAGGTGTCCTTAAGTTTCCGATGAGAACCTGAACGATGTCTTTACGCGTAGGATTGTTCTTCCGCCACTCGCCACCGTGAATTTCCTTGAACTTCTCGCTGACATACTTGCCCATCAGCGTCTTGCCATCCTTGCCGAAACTCCCGTATGCCTTAATGACGACGCCCTCAATCAGCGAGCCGCCGAGCACGGACATACGCTTAAGCCACGTCTGAAAGTCTTCCGGTGTGATCTTAGGCCCGTAAACATCCGCAATCAGTGGCACAGACTCCACTCCGAGCCGCGCAGCTTCGTCCGCTAAAACGAGCGGGCTACCATACTTCTCGTAGCCCATGTCGATATCAAAGAGAATGATATTCCCCTTCGGCACCCTATCGTACGCCAGTACGTTATGTCTCGGGCCGTTAAGGACTTCCCCTCGATACGTCCAACCTGTGTTAAGCCGCTCCTGAAACGCCAGAACCGTCTCAACCGCCTTGGCGAACATCTTGGGTGGTGCTTCCGGGTGGATGTTCGCACTCTTGGATCTTATTTCCAACTGGCGTGGCCCTCCCTTATCAGGTTGAACCATCCCAAAGGAGAATTGACTTCCATCGATCTTCTCCTGTACTTTAACCCAACCGGTCAATAGGTCAGCAAGGCCCGCGTGTCCCAACGCAAGCGCCTTCGGATAGCTTCGTAGCTGCATCACGCTCTCCTTGTCCATTCTACCGCCTTTGGTAAAAGGTCTTCGGCAACGCTGAACGGCATATACACAGACTGAGACTTATACAGCCGTTCGTTCATGTCTCCCTGTACCCTCGTCCAATGTTCGATCACAAGATGCCCGGTATCGTCCACTTTGATCACAAAGCGTTCGCCGTGGTAGTTAGAGACAAGTTGAGGTCGCTGATCCTGCACATCGTCCCGTTTGCGCTTCCAACAGCGCATTACATTGTGGATCTGCATGACTCCCCCTAGAGAATCTGCGGCCTACCTGCCAGTACATAACAATGAGGCTGCGCAGACCCGCAATATGTGGTACACATAGTCCCCCGAAAGATTTTCTCCCCTACCAGCGGAATCTGACAGAGGATAGCATCCAAGCAGGCGAACCAGTCCTTCGTATTTTGTTTGTGTGGAATCTCACCAATCTTATGCAGCGCCCAATTATACATCCCAGCGATGTCTCTGATCGTGAAATCCGCACCAAACGGTTTGATGCTCCCAACATCCTGCATCGTCATAAAGGCCACTTCCTGATCGAACCACGGCGGGCACGGGTGCTTCGCACTCGTCTGCGCACCATGCCATACCCTAGCCTTCTTGACGGTAGCACCTTCTATGGCATCCTCAATCAGTGCCTTGTAGATGGAGAACTGCGCCCTTAACTCCGGAGCCGCGCCGCCGAACTTGAACTTAAAACGGTGTGCCGTCTCTGAGTGCGTCTTGTAGTCGTTCATACAGACGGTATCCGGCGCTAACCAGTCTACCGTCCCTCTAACCTGAATCTTAACGCCTTCCCCAAGATCCAGAATCGGGGCTTTTTGCCCCTTCACGGGGAACTTGATTTCCTTGTACGCGCCTTCCGGCGTCCACTTCTCCATCCACGCATGGACAGCGTTCCCAAAGTTGGCAGAGTTCAGCCGTGACGGGTCAAACACCAGCCCGCCCCCCGGATGTTCAGGCGTTACGAAGTCCTCGATAAGCACCTTACGCGGGCAGTTTGTCAGCCGTGTGGCGCTGACTTTCCCGTCCACGTGGTCCGTATCGCCCATTGTCGTTCCGAGAATCGAGAAGATCCACGGTAGCGGCATGGGAGGACGCGGACAGCTTCCAGAGTGCCAGTGATCGAGAGGGACTTCCTTCCCGCACCCTGCCCCTAACGCTGTCTTCTTGCAAAGGTACGCTCTTGGTTTCATGTTATTCCCCGTTTAGCATCTTTCGGATACCAGTAAGTGCGGCGATGGCCTTATCTTGAACAGCCCCTATCTCTCGCCGTAGCAACTGAAAATCGAGCAACTGTGCGTCAATCGCCACCATCTCTATACTACACTCTTCGACGCCCTTTGTCAAGTCGGCATCGATCTTCTCGAAAGACTTAAGTGCCTTCGTAATCCTCTTCGCTCCCGTCATTGTTCTCTCCTTAAGTGCGTTAGACCCCTCTGCGACTCTAACCTGTCGGAAGGGAGGACAGGCGAATCGAACCGGTCCAGAGGGGTGATGCGCCGACCGGCTGATGACCGGCTGATGGGGATAGGGGGGACGGCATTATTACGTTGTCCCCTTACCCACCTTGCCGTGTGTCCCTCGACATGGGCCAGTATGCCGCAGCCTTCCATTATGGTTGCTCGTCGCTATGCGACGGGGACATTTGGCGGGAGAGCTAGGACTCGAACCTAGACTACCCAGTTTTGGAGACTGCCGTTCTCCCAATTAAACTACTCTCCCTTAAGTGGAGGCGTGTGAAGGAATCGAACCTTCGACAATCGGGTTAACAGCCCGGCGCTCTCCCTAACTGAGCTAACACGCCTTAAGTCAGGGCGACGGGGGGAATCGAACCCCTCTGCTTGGGCCACAACCAAGGGTGCTCACCGCCTACACTACCGCCGCAGCAAAATTAACAGCAGTGCCGTAGCACCCCTCCACAGGATGCTAACAAACTCTCGGGCTTCAGGTTCGCGGCCTTCCCCCTCTGAGCCTGTGCGGTATTCTTCGACCGCCGGATGCCTTCGTACCACTTCGCCTTGCGACGGGCTACTAGGGTACGTTGTACGTAGCGACAGTGCCGCCACTGCTGTATGTGGTGGGGGTGACGGGACTCGAACCCGTGACCTACTGCTTATGAGGCAGTTGAGCTAGCCGCTGCTCCACACCCCGATATATTGGCCGGAGGCCCATCCTCTAAAGATTGGACTTGCCATTGTGGCGGTGCGCATCCGCTAGGCTCCCCACTAAGGGGTTTCTCCGGTAGAACTACTTAGTCAGCAAGCGATCCCTTGCGGCTGACACTTGCGGCGGTTCGACCGCTGCCTCCTGCCTTAGCAGCGAGGATTATATTGCGCTCGTTAACCTTGAGGATAGATTCCTCCTGCGCAGTTGTCCCCGGTGCCACACGCTTTCCAATCGCGGGATCGTCCAGCGCACGCAGCGACATCATTCTGATACGGTTCCGGGTGCGGGTAACACCCTGCCACGTATCGGTCGATTCGGAGACTTCAGCGATACAATCAAAGCCTCCTTCGCCTTTCACGCCGAATTGCCGTGCGTAAGCATCCAACGCTTCGACCGCACTAGCGGTAGGATGGCTCAACTCGAAACCTCCGAGCCTAGCCAGTTTGTTGAGCGTGTGCTGAAACGCGTTGCAATGATCAGCGTACGTCTCGGCGTCCTTCGGCATTTTAACGCCGTCTTCCGTGGTCGTTTTTGACACGCGAAGATACAAGTCGTCAAAAAGCCGTTCGCCTATGGTACCATCCGGGCCATTCACAACAACGGCCTGTAGCCGCGCCATCGGAGACTTTGCAGCCCCCGTACTGATCGCGCCCTTGCCGTTAACAAAACGCAAATGGTAATACCCGAATGTCGGAATGGTTTGACCGCTAACTACCGGCGCAACCTCTCCCGCTTCGTCCATGCCATCGAACTGCTCGGCCCACTCGTTGTCCACGAACGAATCCACAGCGGCTTCCGCAGTGCCAACGACATCATCATTAAGTCCACTCATGCCTTATTCTCCTTCTGGATATGAGGGGGTATCACTCCGATTCCCCTGATTTTACGGAGGACATCCGGCAAGATGGCCCTCTCGGTCAGACCAAGGTTACGATGTCCCTTCGCCTGAATTTCTCCGGTATTCTGCGCGACGAAGTACCTAGAAATAAACGTACCAGTCAATTCGCCGTTAGCATCGTACCCGTAACTACGATAAGGCTTATTGCACGTTGCAATCTCCTGTGCTACCTCTTTCGGATCAGCCTTACCCTCAACCGCCTTCATGTACAGCGTACAACTCGACCAGCGGGTGATATTCTTCGGGATAACCTTACCCTCACAGGCAATTTCAGGTTTGGGTGAGTACTTGTCCTCGTAGCTGGTAATCAGTACGACGACATCGCACGGAATACGGTCGCGCATCTTAATGTAAAGGCGCTGCGCCCATTGGCCCATGTCCCCATACTCAGATCGCTTATCCCGTACGAAGTCCTTCTTGTCCTCGTTCCAGACCATATTCGGATTAACCTCCTTATCCGTCTGGAAGTAATCCGTCATGCCCGTTACAGAATCCCACACCAGCACTTTAGGCAACCGCTTACCCTGCCTATGTGCTTCGCTCATCTGGTCGATGATAGCCTCGGCCTTGTCTGGAGTAGTCGCAGAACCTATCCGACTCGGAAGCATCTTAGGCCCATATGCCGCCGTTGCGTCTTCGTGCATTAACGCAAACACTTCCTCCGGGCCGTAATCCACATCGTCCAGTAGCTGAGACATCAGGAAACTTTTCCCCACACCGCTAACACCAATGATGTTAACGAGCGCTTTGACAAGGGAGGGACGCGCTGCAACAGGTGGCACCCAAATGCCTCCCTCGTTCACCGTCCCTCCCCCTTTTTCTGCGCTTGGGGGTTTCCAAACACTGTTCTTAGCCGTCACCCTGCCTCCGTTTCAAACAACGGGCAGAAGCACGGGCACCCCGTCCCACCAAAAAAACCGTACAGTATCGGCAGTAGCGGTAATGCCGTCCCATTGCTCCTTGCCTCCGCTTCGACATAACGAAGACGTGCGGCTCCTTGCCTTTCTTCCTAGCCATTCTGGTTTAACCTCCCCTTCAGCGCATCCTCGAAACGCTGTGCTTCTTGGATAACCCGCCCGAAACGCAACGTAGCACCATGAAGACCGTCGTCAGCGGCTTGGTACTGTCGGATCGTGGTGGCCTGACTGTTGTTGCACTGCTCCAGATGCGCTACGGTGGCCTTCTCGTCGCGGAGGGCGCTGCGTAGTCCATCAATCTGCGTCTGAAGGCGATCACCATACCTCCGCCATGCTTCGAGCACCTGATGCTTCAGCTTGAGAGAGTTCTTAAGTTCGGAAATCTCCTTCGCGTCGTCCTTCTCGCTTTCCTCCGCACACCCCGCCACCATTTCCTCGTCGCGCAGATCGCGCCAACGCTGGAAAATCTCAACGCAACCATTCATCAACCTCTGCTTTTCGACGGTAAGTTGTGGTCCCGCCGAGGCCGGTGCCCAGAAAGCGGCCTCCCCCTTTTGTTCCAATGTATTTACCTGATCCAAGATCCACCGCTTGTAGCTTCCGATGGTACCAAGTGGGACAATGCAATCAGGCTCGTTCGCTTTTGCTTCCTCTTTTGCCGTGTGATTCCGTCCGAACATCTTTACCTCCCAAGAGATAGATAATCCCTTTACGGTCTTCGCGCCACACGGAGATTATACCATCTTTCTCCAAGTCGCGCAACACTGGATCGAGGAACGCCCCCGTTCCCTTATAATGCAACAGCTTCCTAACAGCAGGTAATGGAACGCTCCCATCACAATCCCGCGCCACGTCTGCCAAATAGTCTAGTAGAAAGGCGCGGACCTTTGCTTTTGAGATAGCGTAGGATTGTGCTGGACGCGACATCATACCCTCCTTAGCGCAATGCCAGCGGCTCGTCTCCCTACCAGACTGCACCCACTGCCCTCCGGAGCCACTACTAGCAGCGTCACCCATCACAAGGCAGCAATAACGAACGCCCCGCCTACCCGGTACACGCGTATCCCGGCGCTGGCACTTCACTACTACCCCAAGATCGACCGCAAAGTGTCCTCACACTCTGCGGCTCCTGATCTATACAAGGCATGTGCTTCAGCGTACGGACATTCACTGATTACCTTGCATAAGTCGGCGGTGCGCTCCAGTAACTCATCGACACACTGGAGAACCGAAGCGGCTCCCCTTATGGTCATGCCCGGCCCCAAGCGTGCGCTTTCCATCCGACCGTAGATTGCAAGCGAGTTTGCCACGTCATCCCGCCTTTGTTGCAGGGTAGCAGCCGCTCTGATAAGGTCTTTATTTAACATCGGATCCCCTTCCTTTTGAGTTTGTTGTAGTGCGCTGCGTAGTCTACTGAATCCATAGCCCTACGCAGCTTTGCCCTAGCCTTCCCATCCGGAGAAGATGCCGCACATGCAGCACAAACCTGCACTGCCAGCGTTCCACCATTCACCGGAAAGCCACACTCAACACAAAAATTCGGGCTAGTCATCAGGCATCCCTCCCTTCAGTCAACATAGGTAGTATACCACTCACGTCGCCCGTTGTCAAGCGCTATTTCTCCCTTAACCACCCCGCTCCGCCAACATCTACATCTGGTATTAGCGAAGCCATCGGTATACAAGATATAGCGATGTTCCCATCGAAGTAGGCACGGCCCAAATAGCACACCGCGCCCCTATCGTACAGCCTGTACACCTGAACCGGCCCAAAGTCAGCGACTTCCGCTGCTTCCATATTCTCAGCGGTCTTGTCGATAGGGGTATCTCCCATTGATTGCATGGTGATAAGCATGAACACCAAAATAATCACCCCTATTACAATCCCTACCGGCACCGTCCACGTCCAGTTTCCCTCCCACCAGTCCAGTACATCAAGGAACCTATTCCTTAAAAATTCGCGCATTTCCCTACCTCCTTCATTAGTTTCTTACCCCCCCATTGGAGGGTAACACTAGGCATCCTTTTTCGGGGGTTCCATGTACCGCTGGAGATCCCCTACGCTTTCCAGTATAACTGCTATCTCTTTAGGCTTGCACAGAATGGCCCCTTTCGCTGCTTTAATGATAATCTCATTACGTCGAAGCTGCCTACTTGAAGCCAGTCCAAGAAAGATCCCCTCGTTATCCGCCGCCAGCTTACCAAGATACTGCTGGCTTTCCTCCAGCGCTGCGAGAAGATACGAATTGATTCGACCACTTACTAGCTGTTTCGTCAGATAGCCTTTCTTAGGAGTCTTTTTCATGTCGTCCTCCAGTCAGGTACTATTATACAATTTTGGCTTACCATTGTCAAGCTAAATCCGTCCCCCAAAAAAAATCACCTCATTCGCTCTCATCCTACTTATGGTGCGCCGTTGAAAACGAAAGTCCGGTCTTCTCCTATTGAGATTACGTCTCAATAGCACTAAGCACAGATAGGCGCAGGGATCCCCACATAGGGATCCCTACTTCTACCCTTAAGTACGCTAACGCTAACCGCTAGCCTAGCTTAAGCAAGCCGCTAATCATGCCGTTGTGCTGTGCTTCATAGAGCAGAGTGCTAACCGCTCCGGTTTTGGCCTTCACCCTAACGGCCTTATAGCCGCTAGCCTTTCTCGGATAGAACGGCGATCCTAGCCGCGTGAAACTAATGCCGCTAACGCCGTCCCTGAGTAAGTCTATAAGGCGCAGCTTGCTCCTTGCTACGTATACAGACCTAGCGCGCAGTGCCTTGCTATGCTTCACCATCTCCGCCTTTCGTTACCCCGCTATCCGGGGGTAAGTAACTAACCGCCAGCAGATCACCCAGATCGGACGCGCTACGCTGGCCGCTACGCCCCGATCTCGCCTTGCCCTATACCATAGGTACCCCTCAAAACTGCGTACAAGGAAAGGCACCGCAACGATCTGCGGTGCCTTTCGATCTGCGCAGTAGCGCCTTAAGTACGCTAGCGGCTGGCGCGCCTTGCTTTCTTCTTGCGCCGTGCTACCCCGCGCCGTAACGCCTTTGCCATGCGGTCCAGGTATTCTTCTTGCGCCTTTGTTTCTATGGCCGCGCTACAGTGCTTTTCCTTGACAGTCTTGATCGCCTTCGCTGCTGTCATCCCCGGATTAGCGGCCAGCAGTAACGCCGCCATAGCCGTTCCCGTTCGCCCATGCGACCCTATACACGTGATTAACAACGTGCTGTTACGGGGAAGCATACGCAGCAGATCGCGCCAGAAGCCAAATCGCAGCGGCGGTGCCTTCATATCCGCCCACGGTATGCTTATGACGTTTTCCTGCGCTGCGTAATACTGGCCTAGTGCGGCGTAGCGCTTGGGCAAGTTAAGAGGCCTTGTTCTGGCATGGTCCCCGCAGTCAAGCCATAAGGAAAATTCATCAAGGCCATACTGATACAAGCCTTGTCCACCGTACACGTCGCAGCGGTTAATGCGGAAGGCCGGTTCTGTCGCCTTATGGGTGCAGATCTTACGGGGCTTATACTTGCCTTTGTAGCTGCTGCCTTTGCTACTGACATATCCGACGCCGTTATAGTGTTCTCCTTCCGCCCATGCGGATCCGGGGCCGGTACCATAGTTCTCCTTTTCCCACCATAGATCCTTTTCACTCATGTCGTTGACTCCCTTAAGATCGCTCTGTGTAGCTTGCTTAACTGCGTCGGTATCTAGTGCGGTACATGCGTTACAAACACATAGGGCACTGTGCTCTATCACCAGCGGTCCCTCTGGTAAGCACTCTTCGCCTGCGCTGCTGTCCGCTACTTCTGCTTCCTTGATAGCCTCTGCACAGAAGGCTAGCGCCTTATCTTGCCCCTCTACCGTAGGCGCAGGCGCAGGATCAGGCGTAGGCGCTTCCTGTAGCTTTTCTACCTTGCGCTTTGCCCATGCTTTGACTATTTTCTTAAGCATTGATCTTGATCCCCTTTCCCTTAAGCGCAGTGATAATCCACGGCGGTGCTAATGACGCCGCGCAGAAGTAAGCGTAAACAGTATCACTACCACTAAAGGATTTACTCTCCGATCCTGCGTCAAGGAGCGCCGTGTAAAGGTTACATAGCGTAGCGTGTAAGGAAGGATCTACCGTTAGATTAACACCTACATAATCTAGGTGCTGTCCAAATTGGAAATGCCAAATCTTATGATCCGGCGCTTGCCCGATCATTGGCTTGGCTTTGCTATGGCACATGTTAAGCGCTGCGTGCTCTGCCTTTTCTATTGCTAGCGCTTGCTCCTTTGCCTTCTGTGCCGTTACTTTAGTAGCAGCTAGCTGC